>Ga0206860_10011_pt1 | contig 66130 bp, 54 predicted proteins | sample Alteio_BWOrgCont_44_FD_152624 | JGI IMG/M metagenome (GOLD analysis project Ga0206860, IMG submission 152624) | Enriched cells from forest soil in Barre Woods Harvard Forest LTER site, Petersham, Massachusetts, United States -... | ecosystem: Environmental > Terrestrial > Soil > Temperate forest >...
GATGACCACGGCATTTTCCAAACTGCCGCCTTTGATTAACCCGCCCTTGATCAGGTATTCGATCTCTTCGAAAAAGCAAAATGTCCGGGCATGCGCCAGGTCCCGCTCCCAGGTTTCGGGTGTCACCGTCACACTGCAAAACTGCGTAAATCGTCCTTTCGCATCCGCGCTGGTGCAAGTGATCTTCAAGCTCGCATGAGGAAAAATCGAAATGGTCGTCTCCCCGCTCTCGAACGATATGGGTGTCTGGACGTAAAAAATCTCCCGTGGCTCGTCCTGCGCCACGACCCCGGCCGTCTGGATCATTTTGACATATTCCCGCGCGCTGCCATCGGCGATGGGCGGCTCATTGGCGTCCAACTCAACGATGGCATTATCAATGCCGCGCCCGGCAAACGCGGCCAGGACATGTTCCACCGTAATAATTTTGGTGTTGCCCTTGGAAAGGGAAGTGGAGCGGTTGGTGGTGGTGACATACTCCACCCGCGCCTCGATTTCAGGTTTCCCATCCAAATCGACCCGGCGAAAGCGGATGCCAGAATTGGGCGGCGCGGGCAAAAAGGTCATTTTGACATCATTGCCGCTATGCAGGCCGATACCCGAAAAGCTCGCCGATTGCCGCAGAGTTTGTTGATATAACACGGGACAAGTTAAAACCAATCCGGTCGCCCTTGGCAAGACAGGAGGTATGCCGGCTTGGTTAACCGTTCCCGCCTTGCTGTGCCTGCTTTCGTAATCTGTCTCGTTCAAGGGCGTCGTGAACCAGGTCGGGATTAAGGCGCGCATTGGTTTGTCGAAGTCGTTCCATCACTTGCGGTAAATCCAACAACCCCCGTGTTGAGGCCTGTTCAAGAAGTCCAATCGTTCCAATCACCGCGAGTCCGCATTGAATGGCTGCGTTGCGTCCGGCGCGGTCATCCATCAAGACGGCAGCGGCTTTGATTTCTTGCGCGAGGCAAATCGCTTCCAATTCGCCTGCGTCCACATCCAAAACGAGATTGATTGACTTGGGCGTCTGAACCGCAACCCAAGGCGGCAATGCGCTGGCCCACTCCCTCACTGCTGGCGGAGTATTGGGCTGTTGCAGCTCACGATATACCGTCGGTGGAATCACCACTTTCTGAAAAATGGCCGGAAGGACCGATTGAGCCCCACACAGAACCAAGTAATGCAGCGGCGATGTGTCGGAAACAACGACGCTCACGAGCAGGCGGGTATTTTCGCCAGTGTCGCAATGTCGGCTTCCAAGTCTGCGGCGGAGTAATTCAGAGGCACTCCGCGATCCTTGAGGAAAGCTTCAACTTGCCAATAATCCATGCCCAGCATTTCACCGACTTGCCGATGAGAAAGGCGTCCGGCCCGATAGCCCTCAATCGCCGCGTCCTCCATGACGTGACGACCCACCGCGTCCGGGGTTTTTCCCCACTGGCGGGCGACTTGATCCGGCAATTCCACAGTCACTTGCATGATGTATTTAATGTAACACAGCGATGGCATCTCTGGCAAGCCAACGAAATCCGTGGTAGTAATTATATATGGCAGATGCGCTTCGTGACCAAACAACCGGCCTGAAAAAGCAACCTTTTCGATGGAATTTCAAATCTGGTCAGACGCGGTGGCTGTTTTATTCGCTCGTGCTATTGGGGATTGCCGCCTGGAAGTATTTTCCGCGCCCCTGGCATCCTTCGATCACCCTCGAAACCGCGCATCACATTATTTATTCCAGCGCGTCACGGCCGCAGACGGACGACACTGCACATGCGGTGAACCTTCTTTATAACGCCTACTCGAACCGCATGGGAACCTTGCCGCAATTTCAGCGCCAGCATCCCAAGCTTAAGGTCAAACTGTTCAAGGACCGTGATGAGTTTCGCTGGATCAATCCGGACTTGGGCTGGGCGGAAGCCTATTATCGCGAACCCTACTGCCGGGCCTATTTCTCCGCCGCCGAAATTAATCCTTACCACTGGATGCTGCACGAATCAGTCCACCAACTCAATCGGGAGGTGGCGCATTTAAAATTGGAAAAGTGGTTGGAGGAAGGATTGGCTGAGTATTTTTCCACCAGTCGCCTGACCGCAAACGCGCTGGTCGTGGGGAAGATTGATCCCAATACCTACCCGGTGTGGTGGATCGATGAGATTGCCACCAGTCCCGATTTATCAGAGAACATTTGAAACGGCAGCGTAATCCCTTTGCGCTCGATCCTGTCGAATCGCGGCGGTCCCAGCATGAACAGCCAGTTCAATCTTTATTATCTCCATTGGTGGACGCTGGCCTATTTTATTTTTGAGAGCCCGCGCTATCGTGAGCACGCGCTTGAGTTGGCACAGCGGGGAGGCGGAATAGACGCTTTCGAACAAGTCATTGGACCAGTGGATCAGGTGCAAACCGAATGGCACAGCTATGTTCGCCATCTCAAGTCCACGCTTGCCGGACGCGACCGGAAGCCCGCCGAATCCCGCAAAACTCCTGAACGAACGAACTCTCTTCCAAAACCATAAAGTCTTCCTATTGGCCGGGCAGCGGGATGAGTTGAATGTCGTCGAAGAGCACGCCCAGCGCGTTGCCCTCCAATTCAATTTTTACCTGGGATGTTTTGGCGGCAAAGGTGTTGGTAAAAAGCTGCCACGGCCCGGCGGCGTTGGTAAGGACGATGGTGTTGGTCAGGGCACCTTCAATGGTCAATTGGAAATTGGGCAGGAGGGTGGAAACGGGGCTGTATTTGCCGTCGCTGCCGGCAAGATAAATGGCGTGAATTTCTGCGGGCGAAAGCGCGCGGTTGAACAGATCCAATTCATCCAACTCGCCTTCAAATGGGTTGGATCCATCCGTCCCTACACAAATGTTTTGTCCCGCCTTAAATACATCGGAATTGATGATATTGGCTATGGCCGGAGCGCTCATGTTGGTATCCAGGATGCCGTCAATATAAATTGCGAGGCTCAGACCATTGCGAATGAAAGCGGCATGATGGAAAATCCCGTCGTTGATTGTCTTGTTCGCAACGAGAATGGCGTAGTTCACGGTCTGATTATCGGTGTTTTCGATAAACAATTGACCGGCTCGAGAGGGAGTGTTCCATACGTGGCCACACCTGATATCCCAAAAGTTGACGTGACTGTCACATTCATGCCTCTTTTCCAGAATGCTGGTCAAGGAGGTTGCGCCGGCTGGTTGTTTAATCCAAAAATCAACCGTGAAATCATTGGTGCCAAAATTGCCGGCGTCCGTGCCGAAATCCACTTCGCTGTTGCGCCCGTTAAAGGTGAAGGCCTGGCCGACCTTGCCGGCGCTGAAAGTCATGTTTTGCAGAGTACCGTTATTGGTGCCGGTGATGTTATTGGCCGCGCTGTCGCCAGGCCACCAATCGGTCAGGCCCGGGCCTTTGCCGTGGAATTGGAGTTGATAAACAACACCGGGGCGTGTGGCAAATGTTTTGGCGATATGCCCGCTGGTCAGTGCCAGGTAGTGGACGCCGTTGTAAGCGCCGTTGTAAGCGCCGTTGTAAGCGCCGTTGGGATCGGTGACGATGCCAACCACATTGGTGATGACGATCCATCCTTCGAGGACAGACCCGGCGGTATAAACGCCGCAGGTGAGTGATTCGAAACTGTTGGCCTGCGCGAAGGTCCGTCCTTGAACAGAAACCAGCAGGACAATCGTCAGAAGCAAACCACCGCATTTTAGAGGCTTATTTATAGGCAAAAGTCTATAAGCAATTTGCGCTTTTAAAAGAATTCTTTCCGCCTATGGGGTGAACACCCCATGGCAAACGGCCAGGTCGTGAGTGTAGTATATTTTATCGGAAATGCCTGAATCAACGTTTGTCAAAAAATGGCCGGACTCACCGCTGTTTCGCCACTATCCTCGAGTGGCCGGCGTTGCTGTCGGACTGTTTGGCCTGTTGATAATCGTTAGTTGGCATGCGCACTGGCGGCCCATCTTGCAGATGCTGCCCAACAGCGCACCGATGCAATACAACACCGCGCTCTGCTTCGTCTTGTCCGGCGCTGGATTATTTTTATTGACGACATCGCGCGCAAAAATTGCGTCGTGGTTGGGCGGCGCCGTCGCATTTTTTACTTTGCTGACGCTCTTGCAGTCTGTCACTGACAGTGACATCGGCATTGATCAGTTTTTTTCAAACCTTATTTCGAGGTGAACCGCATTCATCCGGGGCGCATGTCACCGCTGGCGACGGCTTGTTTCATTTTCATCGGCATGGGAATTATGTTGGTCAGCCCGGAAAAGCAATCAAGGTTCCGGCTGATAGCGGCAGAGATGTCGGGGTGCGTTGTGGCCGTCATTGCGTCGGTTGCGTTGTTCGGTTTTATCTTCGCGATAGAAACAGCCACCGGCTGGGGATCGTATTCGCGAATTGCAGTCAACACGTCCGTCGTGTTTCTTGTGCTCGGCTTGGGTTTAATGGCCTGGTCATCGCAAAGGGCGCGGCGGGAGAATTTTAGTTTCCCGGGTTGGTTGTCCGTCGCTGCGGCCGCTACGCTCATGCTGATGATCACATTTGTCTCCGCCACAAACATGGTGGAATTGAAAAATGCGACCTTCTGGCGCAAACACACCATACAAGTGATCTTGCTGTCGCATGCGTTTGGGGAGAACCTTGTTGATATCCAACGCGGCACACGCGGTTACGTAACGTTGGGTGACACAAATGCCCTGGCCTCGTATTCGAATAGTGCCAGACTCGAACCGCGGCAATTCAATCAACTGGTCGAACTAACCAGCGACAACCCTGTGCAACAGCAGCGCTTGAAAGAACTCGCGCGGACGATGGACCGCGTTTTTTCCTACAACAATCGTGTGATTGCCCTTTACAACCAGCAGGGTTCCAAAGCGGTGTTCGAAATGGATGCCGCCGGTCAGGGGAGAATCGAGTTCGGCAACGCCCGCGACATCGTGCGAGCCATTTCGCAGGAGGAGCGAAGATTGTTGGATGTGCGCGATGCCTCGGAACAGACGGACTCTGACAGTGCCTCCCATCTGCTTATTTTCGGCAGTGTGATTGCCGCCGGATTGCTGATGCTGGCGAATTTCAACGCGAGCCGGGAAGTCAAACGCCGTCGCCAATCGGAGGAGGCTTTGCAAAAGAGCGAGGTGCGTATGCGATTGGCGACTGAAACGGCCGGTGTTGCGGTATGGGACTGGAACCCACGGAGTGGAGCCATCTATTGGGATGAGCAGATGTTCAAGATTTACGGCAGGACTCCAATGCCCGGGGGATGGATAACTTACCAGCATTGGCGGGCGGTGGTGCTGCCGGAGGATTTTGCGGAGCAGGAGGAGCAATTGCAGCGCACAGTGGCAACTTGTGGACAAAGCCAACGTGAGTTTCGGATCGTGCGAGCTTCCGACGGTGCGGTACGGTTTATCCAAGCCGCCGAAATTGCGGTGGCAGGAGATGATGGTCAGGCAATCCGCCTGGTGGGAATCAATCTCGACATCACCGAACGCAAATTACGCGAGACGGAGCGTGAAAAGCTCATCAGTGAATTGCAACTGGCTTTGGGCGAAGTAAAAACTCTTTCCGGCCTGATTCCTATTTGTGGGTGGTGCAAAAGCATTCGTTCCGACCAGGGGTTTTGGCAAAGTGTCGAAGTATTCGTCCAATCCCGCAGTGGTGCGACCTTCTCTCATGGCATGTGTCCGGCCTGTTCCAAAAAATTTAATGAGGAAATGGCCCATGACAGCGTCGTTTCGTAAAGGGCAAGTTCGCAAACGGGTCCCATGCAATCGTGCCGGCTGCCGAAGTGTTCGCTGAATTGCAACAACGCGATCCTACAGGCTGATTCCTCCGCATTTCGGGTTGACCACCACCGGCTCGATTTCTAACCTGTGCCATCGCTAACAACGCACTAACCGCTCTGTTCAAGCCGGCGCCGCCGATTCCTGTCACCCTCAGTGACCCGGCGGAAATTCGCGGTGAATTCCGCCGGTGGCAGTTCCGCGTTCTCTTTGCTACCATCGTCGGTTATGCGATTTTTTATTTCGTCCGCGCCAATCTCCCCATGGCCATGCCGGACATGAAAAAAAGCCTGGGCGTCAACAACCAAAATCTCGGCGTGTTTCTGACTTTGAGTGGCTTGCTTTACGGAGTGTCTAAATTTGCCAACGGCTATCTGGGCGACCGATCCAATGCCCGCGCCATGATGGTGGTGGGCCTGGCCGGGTCCGCCGTGTTGAACATCTTTTTCGGGATGAGTTCCGCCGTGGTGATGCTGGGCGTATTCTGGATGCTCAACGGTTGGGTTCAGGGCATGGGCTATCCGCCCTGCGCCCGCTTGATGACCCATTGGTTTTCGCCCAAGCAATTGGCCACTAAAATGTCCATCTGGAACATCTCCCATCAAGTGGGGGGCGGGTTGATCGTTGTTTTATGCGGTTACGTGGTGGCACGGTGGGGTTGGCGCTTCTGTTTTTTTGTCCCGGCTGGCATCGCCCTGCTCGGCGCCGCGTATCTTTGGCGCTGCCTTCCTGATACTCCGCCATCGGTCGGATTGCCGGAAGTGGAGGGGACCCACAGCGCATCCGGCGCCCAAACCGGCGCGGAATTCAACTCATTCATTCTTAAAAAGGTTTTTCTCAACAAATATGTCTGGCTGGTTTCCTTGGGCAATTTCTTTGTTTACACGATTCGCTACACCGTCTTCAACTGGGGGCCGACGCTGCTGACGGAAGCAAAACATCTTCGTATTACCCACACCGGATGGATGCTGGGCGGATTTGAATGGTCTGGTGCAGTTGGCGCGTTGGTTTCAGGATGGTTGACAGACCGGTTTTTTGGGGGGCGCGCCATGCGGGTCTGCGTCCTTTACATGGCACTGGCCGGCCTTTCTGTTTGTCTTTTATGGAATGTGCCGGGAGGAAGCGAATGGATCTACCTGCTGCTCTTCTGTTCCACCGGCTTTTTCATTTACGGTCCGCAATGCCTCGTGTCCATTGCCGCCGCCAACCTCGCCACCAAGCGCGCCGCGGCGACCGCCGTTGGCCTGACGAGTATCTTCGGTTACGGCAGCACCATTCTTTCGGGGTGGGGGGTGGGCGTGCTGGCGGACAATTATGGCTGGGACGCGGTCTTTAAGAGCTTGCTTGTCGTCGCGGTGGTAGGCGTGCTAGTGTTCGCCGCATGTTGGCCAGCCAAAGCTCACGGTTATGATGAATAAATTCTTTACTCCTGCTTTTTCAATCATGCTGCTATTGTGTAGCCTTGTGTCAGACGCGAATGCACAAAATCCGGCCCCGGACAACTCCTGGAAACCGGAGCATCCCCCGCAATTGCAGCAACTCCTCGATGCCGCCGTGCAAACCACCCTGGCAAAATTCGCCCCCAAAAAACTCGAGCCGGACCAGATCGCCGCCACTTTGATTGACCTGAACGATCCGCAGCACCCTGCCCAGGCTGAATATCGCGGTGACGTGCAAATTTATCCGGCCAGCGTCATCAAACTGTTCTACCTCGTCGCCGTCCATCGCTGGCTCGAAGACAAAAAGATCGACGACACCGCCGAATTGCGCCGCGCCATGCACGACATGATCGTCGATTCCTACAATGAAGCGACCGGTTACATCGTGGATGTGCTCACCGGCACCACCAGCGGGCCGGAACTGCCGCAAAAGGAAATTGAACAATGGTGGGACAAACGCAACGCGGTCAACCGTTATTTCGCCGCCCTGGGCTACACCAACATCAACGTCAACAAGAAACCCTGGTGCGAAGGTCCTTATGGCCGCGAAACCCAGGCCATTAAACTGTTCAAGCCCACCCGCAATCAACTCACCACCGATGCCACCGCGCGGCTCATGGCCGAAATCGTCACGGGTCGCGCCGTTTCCACCGCGCGTTGCCAGGAAATGATGGAGCTGCTCCATCGCGACCCGTCCGCCTCGTCCGCCGATCCGGACAGCCAGGCCCGCGCTTTTAGCGGCTTGGGCATCCCGCCGGGAACAAAACTTTGGTCCAAAGCCGGCTGGACCAGCGAGACCCGCCACGACTGCGCGTATCTTGAATTGCCTGATGGCCGCCGCCTGGTCCTCACTATTTTCACCGTGAACCACGCTAACGAGCGGGAAATCATTCCCACCCTGGTCCGGACAGTCATCGCCGGTCTGCAAAAGTGAGTGCGTCTTGGGCGGGATTGTGGCATGGATGGAATCATGGATGTGAAAAATCTTGACGAGGTGGCGGCGTTTACCACGAAGGACGGATCAGAGATTCGCGAGCAGCTTGGGCCGTAAACCGGGAAGGAAGCTGGAAAAAATGAAAGAATGTCTTTTAAAAGAAGGAGAAAGGACCGCATGAGAAACTTGGATTGTCATTTTTCTCGGACCCTTTCATTGTGAGCATGAGCGTGAGGCGGGCATTTACATTGATGGAACTGCTGGTGGTCATTGCCATTATCGCAATCCTGGCCGCCCTGCTCCTGCCTGCGCTGAGCCGGTCAAAACGGGAGGCGCAACGGACGCAATGCATCAGCAACCAGCATCAAATCGGCCTTGGCTGGTTGATGTATGTCAGCGAAAATCATGATTCCTACCCGTGGATTCGGGGCTGGGCGGCGGCCGGCGGCCAACAGGGAAACATGACCAGCGATGAAAGTGTCGAAACTGCTTTCGGCATCACCAACAGCCCGACCAACCGGGTTTTGAACGTATATGTTCCCAATGTCTCGACCTGGCAGTGTCCTTCCGACAAGGGCGAAGGCATCTACCAGGTGAATAATTGTTTCGCGGCTTATGGAAATAGTTACTGCCCGCAACATGACGTGGACGCCTGGAGTGTTCAACACGTCACCGCGGACACAGACCCGACTATTGCCCAGGACGCCACCCCCATCAAAGGCAGCGACATCGGGCAGAGCCCTGTCAATAAAATCATTCAGGGCGATTGGGTCTGGGAATTCGCGGGTGGCAATGATGTCGGCAGCGATCCAACCACCTGGTGGCATAACGACGAAGGCGAGCGGCGTTACAACATTCTCTTTGGCGATGGGCATGTGGCGTACTACAATTTTCCACCTTCCCTGGGCGGCAACCTGTCCGACTACCCTGCGCCCACCCCCAGCTACCTCTATTGGTAGGGATGTCCCGCCGTAAAACGTGTGGACCGCAGATGAAGAATTGTGACCAGGCTCAATCCTAAACATGAAAGGGTCGGTGAAAGTGAAAGAGGCCTGGAATATTGGCATGACGCAAGGCAACAGTCAGAGAAAACCACACTTTTGTCCGTCATGAGTTTTTGTAGAGAAGAAATTTTGCGGAATCCGGGCGGTTTGGTTCCGCGTCGTTCCGCCTCCGGATTTCCAGAACAGAAAAATTCACGGTTTTTTGAAGGGCTTCATTCCGTATTACAATTGCCAGGCTTTCAAGAGCCGAAGAACCGGGAAACGTTCAGATCCTTCCGTGCCCTGCAGGTGTCCGGATAAATGGAGTGCGTTTGGGGCGGGATTGTGGCATGGATGGAATCATGGATGTGAAAAATCTTGGCGAGGTGGCGGCGTTTATCACGAAGGACGGATCGGAGATCCGTGAATTGCTGGCGCATCGGAATTCGGCCATCCGCCGGCAGAGCCTGGCGGAGGCGCGGCTGGCGCCCGGCTCCAGCACGCAGGAGCATTATCACGTCAAGACGGAGGAGATTTATTACATCACGCATGGGACGGGACGAATTCGTATTGATGGGGAAATTCGCGAGGTGGCGGGCGGAGATGCGATTGCCATTTTGCCGGGACAAAGGCACAAGCTTTGGAACACCGGCCCGGATATTTTACGGCTGCTGTGCTGCTGCGCGCCAGCTTACGAGAACGATGATACGGTGATTACCGAAGGAGAGTGACGGCAGGCTCGCGCTTATTTGGCCGGCCGGCCGTAAACTTCCACCTCGGTGTACTCGTTCATGCGCGTCTCCGTGCTGCCCCGGGAATAAAGCCGGACGTAGCGGGCTTTGGTTCCCTTGCCTTCGATCAATTTGCCTTCATTGGTTTCGAAATATTCGCGGTCGGTTCCGACGCCCAAGCCGTCGCCATTGTCCCGGTCGTTGTTGAACAAGGTGCGGACATTTTTCGTGAACGCCGCGTCGTCGGCGACCTGGACGACGACGCCGTGGTACACCTTGGGCGAGTCGTGCGCGTGCCAGACAACGATGGCATAGATTTCCTGTGGACTGGTCAAATCAATTTGCACCCATTGCACGCCTTTGTGCAGCAAGACGATGCTGGCGTCAGTGGCTTCCTTGTCGCCGTCGGTGATTTTGGCCAGTTTATCGAGCGGAGTGTTGGTGGCGCTGGTCGTGACCGTTTTGCCCAGGGCGACATTGCTCACGCCCGGAGGCACCATCAATGGCGGGCGCGGCTTGCCGGACGGCTTTTCCACATTGGGCGCCGACGGACTATCCGAAGGCGTGCCGATGAAGGCCGGCGCGGGCAGTTTTATCTCCAGAGGCACGAGGTCCCCGGCGTGACTGTTAATAACGAAACCAAAACAGGCCAGGCCGGCGGCCAGCAAAGCCTGTATCGAAAATTTGGATGCTCTTGTTTCAAACATAAATACGCTCACATTTTGCCGCTTCGCCCGTTGTCAGTCAAGAGGGCAACGCGCGCTGCCATTAGCGCTATTCCGAGGGAATAGTGTAGCCCATCAGGCCCGAGGCCGCATTCAATTGCTGCACATAGGTCGGAACGGCCTCCGGCAGGACGGCATCGGCCAGGGCACGATACTCGTAATCCAAAATTACCGTTTGTCCCGCAACGCTCACGAACCGGTGAAAGTAAAATGCCGGGTTTTCGATGGTTTGATCATCCGGGGCGACAAGGGCGCCATTTGGCACAAACGCTTCGGCGTGGAAGAATTGGTGTTCCGGATACGCGACGCCCAGCGGCATGGTCCGCACGGAGAGGAGGGGTGGCTTCATCGCCGTTTCGATGTTCTCCGGAAAAACCCGGCAGTGGTAAAAGGCCTCGTCCGGCAGGCGGCTCCAGATTTTTCCGAGGCTGTAAAACTCGTCCACTTCGATTTTGTTTTGTTGATCGTTGTCGGTATAAATGAGCGGCGCGGTTGGCGCGATGTCGGAATAAAATTTGGCCTGGTAATTCAGGTTCGCCCGCTCGATTTCGTTGCTCGTCGTGGTAGCGTAATAAGCCCGCAACTGGTCCGCGTCCGGCCCTTCGGCGATGGTGACCACCTTCAATGTGCTCGCCTGATCCACTAATCCGAGGCGAAAATAGTGCGACACTGTTGTCCGGGGCAAAACCGGGCAGGGCGCAATGGGTGTCAGCGCTGTTGTGCCAGGACGCACCACCAGGCCGTAGCCGTAATTGGGCCAGGAACGGACCGCCAGCGGGCCGCGCTGGTAATTGGCCGTGGCATCCAGCCAATAACTTTGCCCATCCAGGTTGACCTGCGTAATGACATGATCGAAGACCGCGGCCGACGGGTGCAAATCAAACACCGTCTGCCGAAGCTTCGTATTGACAAAGGTGGGCCAGGCTTCGATCCCCAGCGCGCGCAGGATCGTGGCGAAAAGAAAGCTCTTGTCCTTGCAATCGCCGAAGCGCCGGGCAAAAACGGTAGAGGGACTGGCCGGTTTATACCCGGAAGCTCCGTCCTCGATGCCCAAATAGCGGATTTCGTCCTGCACAAAACGCAGCGGGGCCAGGACTTGGGCTTCCCGGTCCGGCAGATGTTTCCATTCATTGATTTTCCGCATCAGTTCCGGCGAAAGCGGCGTTGCGTTGGTGAATAATCCCAAAGCCAGTTGATTGACGTCCGACCATTTCTGAAACTCGCTCAATTGCACCCAGGGCATGGGTTGGTACCATATCGGCAAAGACGGCTCGACCCGCAATCCCGGCACATTGGCAAGGCTCCAGGCAAATTCGATCAGTCCGTTGTCTTTGCGCACGCCCGTGTATTTGATGTCCGTTCCATGGTCCTGCACAAACAGGTGCCGGGCAGCCGGCCACAGCAACCGCGTCGTGAATCGCGCCACCGGATGCCTTGCCTGCACTTCCACCCGGCCGGAGAAACTTCCGGCGAAGACGGGATTGCCTCCCTGCACGCTATAAGCGTAATCGATGATGTCCCCCACCCGGACATCTTCCAGCAGGAGAAGGGCCGTTTTTTCGGAGTTAAAAAGAAGGGTGTCGGTATCCTGCCCGCGTTGGTTCACTTGTATTTTATCGGGATCCAGGCGGTTCAGGGAATTTGTCCCGCGCCAAATCCTGACCCAATGAAAGGTCAGTAATTGATAGCTGGGATCGTAATTAATCGAGATACGAGAGCCAAAATCCACCCCGGCAGGCGTCAATACCTGGCGCACCTCGTGATTGAAAGATTCGTTGCTCTGCGCGTTGATCTGCCGGTCCTTCAAAATCCACCGTGTTTCCAGCGATGGATCCACGTCTTCGAGTTTGGCGCGCGGATCAAAGGGGATGGGAACGACCCATTTGGCGGGTGGCGCCACGTCCGGCCTTGCCTCCCCGGCCCGACACTGGACCGCCGCGGCAAGAATAACCCAGGCAGCCAGCCAAATACCCGTCATTTGGAAATGTGACGCATTTCCCAATCGAACTTCCTTGGCACGGTTTCTTAAAAGCATGGTCTGCTTAACTTCTTGTAATCTACCCACTTCGGTCGAAATGGAAAGCCCGGAACGAAACCTCACCTTTGCCCCGGCACCTTGGCCCATTGCAGCGCCGGAGTTTTCCCATCCGCGATGGCCTGCCAATAATCTTTCTTGACTGCCTGGTAAATCCCGAAAAGGCCGCGCGCATCCCGGTCGCGGTTGATGGTGATGATGTCATTGGGCGGCGGCGGCTTGGCGGCCTTTAAAAATGCCGGGCCTTCCTCGCGGATCACCCGGGTGACGGGGCGGTCGGTCCCGTCGGGATTGATAATCCCAAAATCGCTCCGTTCATTGGCGCGAAACCCGCCGGGATACCACCAGAAAAAAACGCCGTCACAACCGGACTGGCCCATCATGCGGTAAAAATTGCGATAAAACGCGGCGGCAAATTCCAGCTTTTCCGGGGTCGCTTCCCCGCGCTTTTTGTCCCAGACCGAGTTACCCATTTCCGCCCAGATGACCGGTTTATTCGGGTCGCACAAACGCGCGTAGTCCACCTCGAACCGGCCCTCGCGCACCTGGTTCCAATCGCCGATCCGCCCGTAGGCTTCCGGTTCCCAAATATCGACCGCCCTGGCCAGGCCGTAAAAATCGAAGGGCAGCCGCCGGTCGGAATTCAGCGTGGGATCGCCCGCTTCGGACATTCGAAAACTGACGGCGTGATGCGGGTCAATCGATCGGACCAGGCGGCGCGCTTCGCCGTATTTTCGGTCCAGCACGCCGTCGAGAAATGCCCGGTAATCCGCCACCAGAATCCGCCAGGGACCGTCCTGGGCCAACTCACGCAACGGCGGGACGGCCAGAATTCCCGCGCGATTGACCGCAGGCGCCGGGACGCCCCAGGCGCTGGCGGCTTGGGCGAAGCTGCCGTAATGGTTTTTGACCCAGGCTGTCCAGTCCCGGCCGTAGGAATTTTGCTCGTCCAAATGCTCCGCTTCCCACGCCAGATCGTAGGCAAAAATCGTGTCGTTCTCCGCCATGTGATAGAACTCAATCAAGTCCTTCATTTTCTCCCACTGAAAATCCAGCGGCGTTCCCGGGCGCAGCGATTGGTTGACGTGCAGGCCGAGGGCGTCGCAACGTCGCAAAAAATCCAGCAGATGCTGCGCCTGTAACGAGGGGTGATGAATGAAAATACTGACAGCGTTGAGGTTCATGGACTTGATGCGGCGCAAGTCCCGCTCGATGGCTTCCGGGTCGTAGGCCCCCTTGCCCAGCCAGTATTCAAAATAATCACCGCCGGTGACGCCGATGCCCGTGGATGGCATATAGTTGACACCATTGACTTTCCAGGGCTGGCCGCGCAGCAGGAAACCACCAGCATGTTCTTCGATGAACTCCGGCTTGGGCTTGGGCCGCCAGACGTTCAATTCGTGTTCGAGACGGTCAATGACCTGGCCGTCCTGGACCAATTCCGTGGTGACAATCAGGCCGCCTTCCGGCCATTGCGTTGGCTGCCATTGTTCCATACGGGTGGAGGTCGAGCCGGCTGCAATATCCATCGGAAATTCGCGCGCAAATACATTTGCCCCGCCATGTTTCGGTTTGACAGTAAGGCGCAGCGCGAGATTGCCTTGGTCCGTTTTGCCAAAGTTTACCACGCGCGCGCCGAGATTGAATTTTTGGCCGTCAAACACGGTGAAGAATTCGCTGCCGCCTTCCTGCAAAAACAGGCCCCGCCGCATGGCGGCGGCTGTTTGCCGCAGCAGTTGCCTGGCCGATTCCTGTTGATAGAACGCGGCGCTGTCCGGAGTGAAGCAGGCCCAGATGCCGCCGCGAAATTCACCGTCGAAATGCACCAGCAACGTGGACATGGCGCCGCGATAATCGCCCTGCGGCGAGCGTGCTTCCAAAAGCGGCTGCCAGCGCCAGGGCCGTTCCTGGTTGAAACCCACTCCGCGCGGCCGGGGTTGTATCGCTAGCGGCAGGCCGCTCTCGTCCGGTGGCTGCAAGCGGATGGGGGAGACCAGGGCCAGTCCTTCCGGCGCCGCCAGTTGCAACGGGCCGTGCATGGGATAAAATTTCCAGCCCGGCGACAAGGTGTCGATTTGCGGCGCGTTCACCGCGTCCAGCGGCGGCAAGCCGGCCAGTGGCGAATGCGCCGTGCCGATGTTCCCGATCCAATATTCATGATGCGCGCCGGTCAATGTATTGTGCGATCTGGCCAAGCCCACGCTCAAACGCGCCGCATGGCGGACGTCCAGCCGGTCGCCCGCGCCTCCCCGTCCGGCGGTGGATTCCCAGAAACGGAAGGATTCCGGCGGCAGACAATACGATTTCCATTCCGTGCCAAGGTCAATGGTCGCGATCCATCTGGAACCGTCCTGTTCATCCCATTCGATGGCCATTTCGCGCGTGTCGCGCGTGCCACGCGCCCGAAAACAGGTCAGCGTCCGTCCGTCGGCAAACGGCTCCTGCAATGGCGGGCCGTCCAGAACGTTCCATCTTCCCATGTTGTCAATTGTAACGTGCAGCGCCTTTTGCCCGTCCACCGCGGCGGTTTCCACTTGCGTCTGCGTGCCGGCGCCTTCCACGCTGCGTTTCCACTTCGACAAATCTTCGTGCGCAAAATCAACGAGCACACGGTCGGCCACCTGCCCATCGATGAGCTGTTGGCACTCCTGTTTGGAAAGAAATTTGCCGTTGACGTTGAAGGTGGGGGATTCCCAGGCGGGCAAACCCAGCGCCATCATCCGTCCGCCGCCACGCAGGTAATTGCGCACCACATCCATGGACGCCACCGGCAGGGAGCGGGCGTGGGGCAAAACCAGAAGATCAAATTGACGCGCGAGGAGGCGGGCGGAATTGGTCAAAACATCCGGGCCGATGAATTCGGTCGCATAACCCGCCGCCTCAATGTCCGTGGCAATTTCCCGCGCCAAATCCGGCTTCGCCCCGGGCCAGTCGCCCAAAAAGACAGCGGCAACGGGGGCGTTGCTGATAGCTGCGGGGCAGGGGACGGCCAGAAGCAAAGCAAGCAAGGCGCAAAACAGATTTCGCGCCGCTTCCCGTGACATTCTAGAACCCATCTCAGAAATAGGAGTGGGGCGCGCTGTCGCCGGCCAGGCCCTATGGCAAGGCGCAACGAGGGAGCATCCCCGCATGGGGCTGCGACCGAGGAGCAACGCTGCCAGAGGGCCTGGCCGGTGACAGCCCTCCGGGTTGCGGATCTTGGGCGCGGCGGGCCGCGTTGCTCGTCGGTCGAAGATCACTGCGGATATTCTCCCTCCTCGCGCCTTGCCGCCTCGCCCAATCTCTCGCAACGCGCCCCGCTCCTATTTATGAGATGGGTTCTGAAATTTGTCATTTGCCCCCGGAGAATAAATCCGGCGGGCGAATTCACCAGACTTAATTGGTGCCCTTGCCGCTGCCGTGGTCCATGTTGATGAACTGGCCTGTGTCGGAGAAATAGCGGACGATGTTAAATTTGCCAATCGGCTCATTTTTGGCGGCGGTGAAAGCGGCGTGCGTGGCCGGGAACGATGTGCCATCGGCGGGTTTCTTTGTCCACCGGCCATTATCGGTCAGGTATTCGAGGGTCTCTGCGTTTTCAATGAGAATGTTCATGTATTGGGAGAATAGAATGGATGTTGTTAAAAAGCAAACGGGTCTCCGTTGCCAGAGACCCGTTGCTGTGATCAAAATGGATTAACGGGAATAACGTCCGCCGCCACCGCCGCCGCCATAACCACCGCGACCACCGCCGCCGCCGCCAGCCGGACGCTCTTCGCGAGGACGGGCTTCATTGACGGTCAGGGCGCGACCCTGGAATTCTTTGCCATTCAAGGCAGCAATGGCAGCCGTGGCTGCCTCTTGCGTGTTCATGGTGACAAAAGCGAAGCCGCGGGCGCGGCCGGTGACTTTGTCCATGATGACGCTGACTTCGTTGACGGGGCCGTGGGCGGCCATCATATCGCGAAGGTCATTTTCGGTGATGTCGAAGGAAAGATTCCCGACGTATAATTTAGTACTCATATTTAATGATGATTTAGTGCCACACTACTTCTTCTACAGACTGTTCCCGAACGCCGGGTTTCAAATCATCACTGAAAACAAGTTCAACTGAGGATCTTCCATGCCTATGAACGATTAGCTGCCTAAAAGCGAGTCAAGATTACGGTATGGCGGGGGATATGCAAGATATATTTTGACGTATATTCCCATGTGATTGCCGCGCAACGCGTTCCGGCTCCTAATCTCCCGCCCGATGCCTGTCAAAGCAGGGCGAAGAATTTTAACCACGGATGGACACGGATGAACACGGATCAGAATTTTTAACCGCGAAATAAACGAAACACGCGAACATGCCAGAGCTTTGCGAGCCACAGACCTTCACAGATGAACACAAATTTCTTAGAGTCTTATAAGTATTCAGCTTTTGGGTGGGGAAATTTAAACCGGCGGCGGGTGAATCGCTACGCATTACGATCCGAGTAATCTTACCTAGTTACAAGCATAGCGATTCACCCGCCGCCGGTTTTGATCTCGCTCCCCCCGGAGCAATGTGGTATCCCGCCTTGGGCTGCGGCCGATTCGAGCACACCGTTTTGATCTCGCTCCCCCCGGAGCAATGTGGTATCCGGAAGGCTGGTCAGGCTGCTCAGGTAGAGGTGTTTTGATCTCGCTCCCCCCGGAGCAATGTGGTATCAATAAAGCCGTCCAGGCCGTCATTGATCTTGGGTTTTGATCTCGCTCCCCCCGGAGCAATGTGGTATCAGCGGACGGTTAAGTCTGGAAAAATATATGGCGTTTTGATCTCGCTCCCCCCGGAGCAATGTGGTATCCCGGGATCTTATTCCGGCCGCGTGGCTAATTTGTTTTGATCTCGCTCCCCCTGGAGCAATGTGGTATCCGAGAAAGAATCAGCGCGGGATATAAGTGCTCGTTTTGATCTCGCTCCCCCCGGAGCAATGTGGTATCTTCACGACAACGAATATCAAGGCAAAACCAAGGTTTTGATCTCGCTCCCCCCGGAGCAATGTGGTATCTGTTTTGTGGCGAGACCATGTTTTTCTAACAGGTTTTGATCTCGCTCCCCCCGGAGCAATGTGGTATCTGGCGCTGGCCTGGACGGCATACTGCCGCATCGTTTTGATCTCGCTCCCCCCGGAGCAATGTGGTATCCTGGCCACAAACAATGGCAAAATTGGATTTGAGTTTTGATCTCGCTCCCCCCGGAGCAATGTGGTATCTCTCCGCGCGCAGCATAATAATCGGGGCCACCGTTTTGATCTCGCTCCCCCCGGAGCAATGTGGTATCAAGTCATGACGTGTTCTCCATCGGGGCAACCGGTTTTGATCTCGCTCCCCCCGGAGCAATGTGGTATCTGAACGTGCTTTTCATCATCCTCATCGCGTCCGTTTTGATCTCGCTCCCCCCGGAGCAATGTGGTATCCAATCCCTGGATTCTCCTTTTGCAATCCTGCCGTTTTGATCTCGCTCCCCCCGGAGCAATGTGGTATCCACTCGGCATAAGACACCCCCGCCCCAACCGCGTTTTGATCTCGCTCCCCCCGGAGCAATGTGGTATCCCATCAAATGAATTTTGCTGTATGGTGCCATCGTTTTGATCTCGCTCCCCCCGGAGCAATGTGGTATCATGTGTCAGGCGGCGTTTGGTCCAATAATTTAGTTTTGATCTCGCTCCCCCCGGAGCAATGTGGTATCGTTAAATATGCCATTTCTAAACCTGAGAGTATGTTTTGATCTCGCTCCCCCCGGAGCAATGTGGTATCAATAATATCGTAATTGGTGGTAACGCTTTTGGTTTTGATCTCGCTCCCCCCGGAGCAATGTGGTATCCACCTGGAACGTTCCTTCCGCCGACCGTTTCGTTTTGATCTCGCTCCCCCCGGAGCAATGTGGTATCTCGCGTTGCAGCATGCCCATTGCGTTTGAATGGTTTTGATCTCGCTCCCCCCGGAGCAATGTGGTATCATAAGGCAGCTTTCGCATGAACTTTGTTATCTGTTTTGATCTCGCTCCCCCCGGAGCAATGTGGTATCTTGGACTTTGGTAAGAAAGCATTGCCGATGGTGTTTTGATCTCGCTCCCCCCGGAGCAATGTGGTATCCGGACGTTGCGTTTGGACACACCCATTGTGATGTTTTGATCTCGCTCCCCCCGGAGCAATGTGGTATCTAGTTAATATCAAGTTCATTCTCATTACAGCTGTTTTGATCTCGCTCCCCCCGGAGCAATGTGGTATCCGACTTCTGGCTGGATGACCGTTCGCTCAACAGTTTTGATCTCGCTCCCCCCGGAGCAATGTGGTATCGACGTGGGCGAGTGAAGATAATTGGACATCCAGTTTTGATCTCGCTCCCCCCGGAGCAATGTGGTATCACATGGGCAGCGCGAGTCAAACGGGCAAAATGGTTTTGATCTCGCTCCCCCCGGAGCAATGTGGTATCCCGCTTGAATTACCAACCGAAAGCCAGGAAGCGTTTTGATCTCGCTCCCCCCGGAGCAATGTGGTATCCAAATCCTGTGCGCTTGCAAGTCGGCAAAGAAGTTTTGATCTCGCTCCCCCCGGAGCAATGTGGTATCGGGACCACTGCCGCTGAGATATTCGTAAGTTGGTTTTGATCTCGCTCCCCCCGGAGCAATGTGGTATCCGTCTGACTGTGTGTTATCTCAAGAGTCGCGCGTTTTGATCTCGCTCCCCCCGGAGCAATGTGGTATCGTATCAAACCGACTGGTCATGCTCACCACCGTGTTTTGATCTCGCTCCCCCCGGAGCAATGTGGTATCAGTCGGCGCAAAGCAGTTGGAGGTTCGCTTTAGTTTTGATCTCGCTCCCCCCGGAGCAATGTGGTATCGAAGAGGCTTCCGAAGGCAAAGAAAAACCGGCGTTTTGATCTCGCTCCCCCCGGAGCAATGTGGTATCGGGACCACTGCCGCTGAGATATTCGCGCGTCGGTTTTGATCTCGCTCCCCCCGGAGCAATGTGGTATCGAAGAGGCTGCCGAAGACAAAGAAAAATCGACGTTTTGATCTCGCTCCCCCCGGAGCAATGTGGTATCAGTGGTGCCGAACCCGCTTAAATAGAGCGGGTTCGGCCTACCATACCTTTACGAATTCCTTTAATTCGGCTACTCGGCGGGTGGTTTCAAGGCACTCGGTTATGACGACTTGCGCGTCCCAAGTGGATTCCTCCATTGGGAAAAGACGGATGTCGCCGGGGATGCCTTTGGCGACCCGCTGCATATACCGAATAACGCGCTCGCACTCATGCGGTTCGCCGTTGAAGAGATACATGCTATACTGGACGCGTGTGCCGCCTATGCGCTCAAACTCCTTGCGAAGGAAAGTTTGATGCCGCTGTTCCGGCGTGTCATATGCAAGCATCACGAGCATGGAGAATGAAAGGTTGGAAAGCCTCTTTGCCGTCGAGCGAGCGCACGAACGATTCCACCATCAGCCGAATTATGGAACGCAGTTTAAATTTGTTTTCGCGATAGGAAAATGGAGCTTCCAGCATTTCCGCAAAGTGACCGGCGAGCCGCTTGGGTTCTTTCAAATCATCCAAGTGACGAACCACAGTCAATTCGACCGTACATCGGAGCGGTTCAATCAAATCGCAGGCGAGACTGGGGCGGCTGCGCCGCAATTTGTGGATGATGCCAATGGTGGGATCAAGACCAGAGGCAAGGCATTGCCATTCGATGGCATGATAGAGAAAACCGTAGCCGTAGTTTAACGCTGCATTGATGGGATGCGTCGGCTTGCGGTGTTCGCGTTCAAAGAGGTCGGAAGCGAGCGCCGCGAAATAACGCGGCCAGAAAAAGCGTGCGTAGCTGGCTTCGAGGCGAAGAATGCGATTGAAAGAATTTTCTTTAAGTTGCGGTTTGTCGGCCAATCGCGGGTCAAACGCATGAAGCATCTGATGTTGGTTGCAAACTTTCGTCCAAAGAAGTCCGCTGGCCAGTTGCGTGGCACGTTGGGGGGAGAGGCGGCAAATTTTCCAAAGTGCGGTCGGATTTACATAACGCGCTTTGGGTGTGAGTGACATGGTCCGCCACTTCTTTTGCTGCTTGTCCCACCGCGCCATTACCACCGGACATTGCGTGGCGAGTAATTCCAGAGCGGTCTGTGACCATTGGCTGGCGGCCGAAAGGCATTGCACGCTGCCCAAAGATTCAATGGCGAGCTTGCGGTGGCCAGAAATCAACTTGCCATCCGAAACGTGCAGGTTTTGCTCCTCGGTTAGCAGAATCAAATGGTTGATCATGCGTATTTAGAGCAAAATGCCTTTGGTTTTTATTCAGAGCAGACTGCCTGGAGGCACAGTTTGATTTTCTGACGTTGCATCAACCAGTGGTGCCGGCGGCTTTATTTTCTTGCCTGTATTGAATTCCACTATCCAAACTAAATCTTTTTCCGTGTTAGAGGAAAGTTCGAAGATGTCGAGCAATCGCTGTGTTTTCGGGTCGGGTGTTATGCCTTTCGGCGCTTTGGGTTGATCATACTCGGCCATTTGGAATTCAACCTTGTCTCCTGTTAGTAAAGCCTTCACCCGGTAGAAATGAGTTTCCAACGGCGTTTCGCCACGCTTGGCAATCAGGTTGTCTTTGCTGTTTCGTTTTTCCTGTTTTAATGGTATGCGTAGCAAGTCGCCCACGGAGATTTTGGCTGCCGGAATCATGCCCGTAGGCAGCGGCGGCGAACTCCACTTCACCCCTTTTTCTTTCTTGTACGCGGCCAAATGACGCGGATGGGGAATCAAACGCGATTCGTAATAGATTTCTGCGACGGCCTTCTTTCCTTTCGTTTTCAACCTCTGGCCGATCCAGATTTCCTTTCGCAGGTAAATGACGCAATTGCTGTTATCCACCGCTTTGTATCCAGCAATTTGTGTTGCATTGCGTTTGGCTGCCGTGGGGTTCAAATGTAACCCGTAGAATTGCTGCCTCTGCTGTTTCATCAGCAACGTTAAAATTTTTTGCCCCGGTTGACCGTTATTTCCATTGGCCGCACGAAGGGTGGCGCGCTCCTGCCTCACCTCGACTTCTGCCTCGACACGCATATCTGAGATCTCCGTGTTTGGTATCCCACACTTCTTGCGCAGGAATGCGATCAGTTGTTTTGCCTTGAACTCACGTTTGGCTCGCATCTCTTTCGTTTGTTTGTTCACGAATTCTCCCGCAATGGCGGCATCGGTGATGCGCTCCGCCGGAACTTCGAGGCCAAGCAAGAACTCCCTAAACTCTTGTTGGGAGAGTGAGATGTCTTTGCATTCCAGCCAGTGCTCAACATCCTTTTCACGCAACAATTGAATGGTCTTCTTAACGCCCGTTTTCTCGTTCTTAACTTCCAATGGTTTTAGCAAGCCAGGGCGGTCAAAAAGCTTTCTCAAATCATTGTCCTTCTTTTTGGCGGCGTGCTTGGCGAGAGGTTCACGCATGGAAAGCGTCTTGTCTGTTTCCTTCAAACCATAGATGCCTTCCTTGTAACGAGGTTTTTTGGATTTGGGCTGGCGTGGTTTCGAGACGAGACATCGTTCAATGTTTACTTTTTCAAAGGCGTTCAAGTCAGGACCGAGATTGGCGATTGCAGAGGTTTTGAATCCTCCCGTTACAGGATCGCGTTCTTCAATGAAGATGCCCGAATAATTGACAGAGTTCATTCCCATGCCGGGAGGAATGTGAGACAGAACAGCAGCGTCCCAAAGATGATGCCGTAGTTTGGAGCGGTCTTTGATCCATCGGTCACGGCCATTGCCGTCCTTGACCGGAACGCCCTTCTTGTCGAACAACTGGCGATACATTTGCGGAAAAACATTTGGCGGTGCCCAAGATTCGCGGCAAACGCTGGTTTGGAAGCCGGTTGGCGTCCCGACTTTTTCGGTGATTTTTCTGCCGCGCTCTTTTTCATCTGGAATTTTGTTCAATCCAAGCCAATGGATTATTTCCGTCCGTAAGTGACGCGCCAATTGCGCCATGCGTGTAGTGTTATCCCATTGTGGGCAGGATTCTTCTTCGCGGCAGAATAATTCATACTTTGGGCGACTCCACTCGAACTTGCTTGCTTGGGCTTTCATCGAAGGCCAATCAAGAAATTTGATGCCCTTAATTGTTTTGCCCGCTATTTCAAACGGCGTGCTTTTGTCTTTTGCCTGATTTATGTCTCTCGTCGTGATGGCTAGATTTTCTACAATTGAAATACCTCCGCGCTTCTCCGGAAAAATATGTTCAATTTCCAGTTCTTTCCTAAACGTCCCGATTTCGTCTCCAGTGTAAGGACAAATCGCCACCGGTTCATTTTTCTTGGTTACGAGATTCTTTTTCAGGATTACCTGCTGGTTATAAACCTTGGCACGTTTCAGCGCCTTCTCGTTGGATATATCCGAGAGGCCATATTCCTTCATCAATTCATTTTTGAAGGCTCGATTCGATGCCTGTTTCTTCTGTTTCTTTTCTTTTTCCATTGGCGTCAGTTGATGTGATGGAATGTCACCAATTGTTTCTACGACGACAAAATCTGGAACGGTCTTGTTCCCAATTTCTTTGGTAAGGTTGACAGGCGTGCCGTCATCCAAGCGCAGTTGTCCGGCAAACAATTTGCGCAGGATGCCATGATGCTGGGGTTGACCGTCTTTACGCCCTTTCACATCCTGCGGCAATCCATCATCGGTGTAATGCTTGCGTTGACCCAGCAGAAATTCAACTTGCGGATAAAAGCCCAAACCGCGCTCCTGATTCTTCCGCCAGTCATAATAACCGCATTCACGCAATGCTTGTTTGACAGATTCTGGATCAAACGAAATCTGATTCTTGGTCGCCAACTCATAAAGAGCACCGGCTGATTCTCCACAGAGCGGGGCGCGGTCACGCAGCTTCCGCAATTCAGGACGAATCAAATCGGCAAGCTGATCGAAGAACGACTTATTAAATGAGCCTTCCGAGACGCCAGCCAACTTCAGATTGAAACGTTTCTCGAAACTCTTTTTGCCCGGTTTGTCTGGGCGTTCTGGGATTTCACATTCGGTCGCACGGTTCTTCTGCAACAAAACGAATGTGGCCTTGATGTCTTGCTCCAAGTCGGCAAGTAAGGTTTTCACAATCTCAACCGGAATCAACTCGCGCTGGTAATTTGCGTGCTCCATTTTTCGTTCTGCCAAAAACATTAACAAGTTGAATCGGCGTACGCGCGCATCAGAACGAAAGTCGTGGCACTTGATTTGAGCCGCTTTGACTTTGCCGATTCCGTGCAAATTCTCCGCAAATGGACAGTTTTTTGTCTTTCGCAACCACAATTGCTCTGCTTCCTCTGGCGTCCGCCGGTGATAATCCATGATCGTCTGGCACTCGACTCCCGTGTCGTTGCGGCATGTTGCCTTCCAATTGTCGTCGTTAATGCGCTCACCAAGCAATTCGCGAAGAGCCTTTTCGTAAGTTCCTGATGGGAAGTGGTGGCTATTGTTCTCGCAAATCTGAAACAAGTGCTTCTTCACGAGTTCGCGCGGAAAATTATTGCCCGATCCGCGAGCCGGTTCTCGCAGGTTCGGGTGATTCTTTTCGCGTAAATGTCTTTCCAGCATTTTCTCAATCGGCTGGTTTTCATATTCAGCGACAGACTTTGCCAAAGCTGCTTCGACTGCTTTGAATTCATCTGTGGGTTCGCCGTTCTCCTTTTTTGCCCAGTCAGCACTAAATTCAATATCGTTCAGCAAAGAGGCTTTGAACTGCGGCGAGCAATAAGCATGGCTTGCCCATTGAATAATACCCTTGTCGTTCAATTCTTCGCCCCACGGATATTTGCCGTCCTCGGTCAAGTGATAATCGTAGCCCCGATGTTTGACGATGTGGCGCAGGCAAACCACAAGTGCCTCCGGGCTTTCCAGCTTGCCATTCATTGCCCGTTGCCGATGGAAGAAGGCGCGCTCAAAGACGGCTGGATTATTCCATTTTTCATTTAAACGCTCACGCGTAAGCAATCCATGACGGACAATCCATTCTTGAAGCATCCGCTCACGGCGTTCACGGCTTTGCCGGGCGTGGCGTGCCGCCCGCTTGCTACGGCGTGCCTTGAGAGGAGCGGAGACGGGCAATGTCACAAGGAATGTGTGGGCAAAAATTGGTTTGCGCCCATTTCGTAACCAGATACCAACTCCTTGAATCCCGATGTCTATTCCTAGAACCAAAGCGTTTTCGTAAAAAGGATCATTTATCCAATCGCGAGTTGGCGATGGTTTCATTTGATAATCTACGGTTGACATAATTTGGGAGTTTGTTATTCCTGCTCGCAGATCAAAACCTGTATGGTAGCCGCAAGGCGGGTCGGCCGGAGAGCCCAACTGATTAGTTCACCAACAACTCTGGCGCATTTTTCTAGGGCTGTCGCGCAAGCGCTCAGCCCTTTTTTATTTTCCGCAAATTCAGCGGGGATGAGGAGCGAGGCTTTGTGCAGGAATTTGTCGCCGCAACGTACGGCTTCGCCGATCGAGCCTTTGCCCAGGTCGAATGCCCAGGTGGTTTTGCCGTGTTCTGAGGAGGTTTCAGCATTCATTTTCTTTTCCCTTCGCTTTTTGTGTAGCCCGCCAGATTCTAGCCGAAGCAAAGCGGTCGGACAAGGCCCATTTCAGATAAATTCTTGTAGACTATCCGTGTCAATCTGTGAAATCCGTGGTTAAGAAAGCCCTGTTTTTTGATCGTTGTCCGATTCAAACATACTTGACAAACCGACCTGCGACACGTGTTTTGGCCAATGTTTACGGGCTTTTCATGTTTGAAAAAAACCTCCATTCAATGGATGCGGGGTTTGGGCATTTTGTGACATAATGCCAAGGAAGGCTAAAGGCTGAAGGCTAAAGGCTAAAGTTATGAAAAAGATAATTTTGAGACACGGTCATGATGGATGCGCCGTCCGTCTTCCATTGATGTTCATCTGTGTCCATCTGTGGATAAAGTTCCTCTGTGGCCGCTTGGTCAAGGTGAGTCTAACCGGTCAAACCGACAGGTCAAACCAGTCAAACCGGCTTAAGGAAAGGCTTCCGCCGTCGCCGAAGCGGCTATGGCGGACTGGCGAAAGGCTAAAGTTATGAAAATCAGCAGCTTGCAAAATAAGCAATCTTCAGGCGAGCCCGCCCGCCATAGCCATTACGGCGACGGCGGGTCATGCTCGATCAAAGTGAATCACACCGATTTGGCTCCAATTGACTTTGACCAATTCCGGGTAATTCCGACCAAAAAATAAAAAAATATGAAAAGAGAAAATCAACCACACCGTTCAACGCTTGCCTTCAAGTCGTAACGATTTATGGTTCACCGCTTATGAGCGATTCAAAATCTGAAATCCGCAAACTTCTGCCGAAGGACTCTCCGCCGGCAAGGGGCGCCTACAGTCATGGTGTGCTGGTTCCCTTGCCCGGCGCAGATATGCTGTTCGTGACAGGCCAGGTTGCGGTTGATCCACAGGGAAATGTCGTCGCAGCAAACGATACGAAAAAACAGGCCGAATTTGTTTTTGAGAATATTGGCAAAATCCTGGATGAGGCAGGCCTCAGTTTTCGTGACGTCGTCAAGGCGCAAGTGTTTCTGACGGACATCAACGATTTCTCCAAGGTTTCGGAGGTGCGGAATAAGTATTTTGCCGAGAGCAAACCCGCCAGCACCATGGTGGAAGTTTCCAAATTGGTTAGAGAAGGCTGCTGCGTCGAAATCGAGGTGATGGCGGTGCGTTTGCGTGCCATGCCCTGAACCCGGGGTTGCTTTGGTTGCGATTAAGATTTGCATGGAGTCGAACTTGACTTCGGCCGATTGCTCATCATCATGGACGGCTTATGATTATTGGCGTTCCGAAGGAAATTAAGCTGCAAGAACATCGCGTGGCACTGTTGCCATCGGCGGTTTATCAACTGGTCAAGCGCGGTCATCAGGTGGTGGTCGAACGTTCCGCCGGGGCGGGTTCCGGTTATCCTGATGCCGATTATGAACGGGCCGGCGCGGAGATGGTGGCCGAGCACAAGGCCGTTTTTGCCAAGGCCGATCTGATTATCAAGGTGAAGGAGCCGATGGAATCGGAGTATTCATTGCTGCGCCAGGACCAGATTCTTTTTACCTACCTGCACCTGGCGGCGAGCCGGTCGTTGACGGATGCGTTGTTGAAGTCGGGAGTGACGGGCATTGCTTACGAAACGATTGAGGTGAACAAGCGGCTGCCGTTGCTGGAGCCGATGAGCGAGATCGCGGGGCGCATGTCGATTTTGGTGGGGGGCTATTTTTTGGCGAAGCATAACGGTGGCAGCGGCGTGTTGCTGGGCGGGGTGCCGGGTGTTTTGCCGGGGCGGGTGGTGGTGCTGGGCGGCGGGGCCAGCGGCATTAACGCGGCGCGCATGGCGACCGGGTTGGGGGCGGATGTGACGATTTTGGAAGTGGATTTGGAGCGGATGCGTTTCCTGGACATCACGCTGCACACGGCGCACACCCTTTTTTCCAGTGAAGCGCATTTGATCGATTTGATGCCGACGGTGGATTTGTTGATCGGCGCGGTGCTGGTGCCCGGGGCCAAGGCGCCCAAGTTGATCAACCGCGAGATGTTGCGCAAGATGCGTCCGGGCAGCGTGCTGGTGGATATCGCCATTGACCAGGGCGGGTGCGCGGAGTCGTCGCGGCCGACGTCGCACGATCACCCGGTGTATGTGGAGGAAGGCGTGACGCATTATTGCGTGACGAACATGCCGGGCGCTTACGCGCGCACTGCGACGCAGGCGTTGACCAATGTGACTTATCGTTATCTTGAAATGCTGGCCGACGGGGGATTGGCCGAGGCCTGCCAGAAACAACCGGCGCTGATCGGCGGCATCAATGTCATGAAGGGCAAGGTCACGCATCAAGCCGTGGCCGAAGCGCACGGCCTGAAATATGTGCCGCCGCAATTGTCCTGATGCCGGATTGATTTATTTGTTGTTTGAAATGCGGGAAGTTGCGCCGGGCACGTTTGACATTGCGCCACACTGAACCGATGTTGGTATGAGGGAAAGTGGAGGCGCATTATGAAAAGAGTTATTGTAGTTTGCTTGATGTTGACCGGGCTGAGTTCTTTCGCGGAGACGAATGCCGCGCCGCCCAAAGTTCATTCGTTGATAGTTCCCAAACAATCGGAGCAAAAGGCTGTTGTCAAACCTAAAATCGCGGGCGCTTCTGCCGAAGGCAGTGTGTATCACCGCTCGGAAATTTCACCGGCACAGCTCGCAACTATACGCCGGGTTGAAAAAGAAGGCCTGTTTACGCCGCAAAAAAATAATCGGGATTTGGGGGCGATGTTGGACAGCATTTTTTCTCCCGGGAATAATCAAGCGGGCAATGCTGAAGTTGGCAGCGCGATCGTCACCATTTTTCCGCCGGCCCGCTGAATCCGGGTGCGATCGGATTGATTGAAATATTGGTTGCATTTTCGCCGTGGTGGATGGATGTTTTAGGCAGTCAGGCATTTCGTACACATCCAGGCTTGGTGGATTCTCAGTTGAAACGATTCAATGATGATTTGAAACCCGATGGTCGGGAACGCTCCAGGAGAACGATCTGTTTGGAAAAAAGAGAGTTATGAACAATAGATTGTATGTGGAAAACCTCGCCCCCGGCATTACTGATGCGAGTCTGCGGGATTTGTTTTCCAAAAAAGGGCAGGTGCTGGAGGTCAAACTGGTCCTCGATCCAGCCACGGGCCGCTCCAACGGCAGGGCTTATGTGACCATGGCCACGCCGGAATTGGCCGCCGCCGCGCTGTCGTTGCACAGCCATAGTTTGGACGGAAGGAATATCGCGGTGACCGAGGCGCGTCCGGTGGATGCGCGTCCGGTGGGACAAATCGGCCACGGTTTCGATGTGTATCAAAGCCCCGAGCAAAAAGCGGCCGCGCGCAACGCTAAAGGCGGCGGGCGCAGACACGGGAGACGGCGTTTCGCATCGTCGTAGTTTCAGTCAATTTCCCACACGGTTCCGGCTTCGTCGCGGTTTTCCGTTATGCCGAGAAATGATTTAGTTTCAAGGATGGCGTCTTCGTAGGTCGTTGCTTCCAGGCGCATCGTATTTCTGGTGCCGATGGTGTTGTCGTACTCGACGCCATAGCTTTCGTCCTCCTGGTCCAAAATAATGGCCCTCTTCAGAGGATTGTCGATGGGAGCAACGGGTGCGGCATTCTCATCAAAGGCTGGCGGCGATTCATTCACGATGTTACAGTACAGCCCTTTGCCACGAAACACAACCTTGTTGAACGGCGGCGGTGTTACCTTCTTCTCGACATTGCCGGGCGGCTTGGGTTAAGTACGACTCGTGCAGCAGGTTTTTCCCAGCGTATTATTATTGATTCCGGCTTACAACGAAGAGGACCGGATTGGGCCGGTCTTGCGAAGTTATGCGGAATATTTCCGGAAGAATTATACCGGGAAGTTTCAATTGGTGGTGGTCCTCAACGGCTGCCGGGACAATACGTTGAGCGTGGTGCAACGCGTCAGCGCGGAGTACGGCGAAGTCAGCGCCGTGGTCTATGAGGATCCGATCGGCAAGGGCGGGGCGTTGATCGAAGGCTTGCGTCTGGCGCCGTTGACGGATTTGATCGGCTATGTAGATGCGGATGGAGCGACCGGGCCGGCGGCTTTCGCCGAGTTGGTGCGCCGTTCCGGGGAGGCGGATTGCGTCATTGGCTCGCGTTGGATTCCGGGTGCTGTCCTGCACCAAATGCAAACGGGCCGGCGACGGTTCGCCAGCCGGACTTTCCATGCCATCGTGCGGACGCTTTTCTCGAGGATAAGGGACATCAAGGACACGCAGTGCGGGGCCAAGGTCATCCGCCGGGCGGCGGCGGAGAAGGTTCATGCTTCGCTGTGCATCGCGGACATGGCCTTTGATATTAATCTTCTTTACATACTGAAACGCGAGGGTTTTACCGTGCTGGAAGTGCCGACGGAATGGACGGACAAGGCGGGCTCCAAGGTGGCGTTGGGCCGAACCTCCTTCACCATGCTGCTGTCGGTCATTCGGTTGCGTTTGATTTATTCGCATTTCAACTGGCTGCGGAAAATTTTCAGGCCGCTGGAGAACTGGCTTTATCGGAAGTTGCACGCGCCGCCTCCGAATCCTGACCCGAAGCGGTAGCCGCGGGGGCGGAGCGGGAGAACCAGGCCGCGATGGTGCACAACAACAGGCTGGCGCAGCCCAAGGTTTGAATGACACGAATGAAGGCGTTGAAGGGTTTCAGGGCGAGAAGGCCCGGGGCCTGGAAACACAAGCCGGCCGCATAAATCGCCGGTACCAGAATGAGCCAGGGCACCGCTTCGAACCGGCCGCGGGCCAGGATGTTTTGCACCAGAACATTGGCCACGGTCAGGGGCAGCAAAGCCCAGGCAAACCAGGGAACCAGTGGCGCGGCGTCCCACATTTCGCGGTTGCTGAAATACATCAGCCGCAGCGGCAGCCTCGGCAACAGTGTGCAACCCACCGCCGCCACGCATCCAAAGAGAATCGTCGCCGCCAAAGTCATGCCCAGGGAATCGCTCCGTTCCGCCCGGGCCACGTTTTGCGCGACGCGGGCAAACATGACCAGCGCCACCGGGGCGATGAATTGAATGATGGCGAACCCGGTCAGCATGGCCCCGCCATACAGGGCGGTCTGGCCCGTGTCCGAAAAAAGGCCCTGCACAAACAACATGTCAATGCTAGACATTACCAGGACCGTGCCCAGCCCCAGGGTCAGCGGCAACGCCGTGCCGAACCAGCTTTTCCAGCGGAAGGCAACCGTGGCGCGCTTTTGCCAGAGGGCGCGGGTCAGCCAGGCGCCGATGGCCAGTGTGATTATTTGTCCGATCACTGCCGCAAACATCCCGCTGGCTGCCTTCCCGCCCAGGACGATTATCATCAGCAGCATGACGGCGAACCGGCCCACTCCGTCGCTGATTTGCAGCCAGCCCAGCCCGCCGAATTCGTGTTTGCCCTGCAACAATCCTTTCCCGATCGGCACCCACAAGCCCGTCAAAACAAGCACGACGGTGAAGTAAAGCGCGGCGGGGTTGGAAATCGTCAACAGATGGGACAACGGGCGCGTGGCGGCGAGCACGGCTCCGCCGACTACGAGCCACACCAGGAACGTCCAGCCCAATATGGCGCGGGTGGTGGCGCGCAACTGTTCCTCCTGGTGGTCATTGGTCACGGCGGCGGCCTGCTTCGCGAAAATGGTCTGCAAGGCGGCCGCGGGAACTCCCAGGATAATCATCATCCGAAGCAGGCTGACAAAGGTGGAATATTCCTGCGCCCCCATTTTTCGGGCCACAGTATGAACGAGTGCCATGCCCATGCCGCCGGCAAAAGTGGCGATCACCATCCAACCGCTCTGCCGGAAAAATGAGGATTTGTTACTCATCAGTTTTACGGGAGATCCCGGAGAAATTTGAGCAGCAGCGCGGTGGCATCTTCGAGGGATTTTTGCGCCACCCATTCGTCGTCAGTGTGGGCCTGGGCAATGTCGCCGGGGCCGAAAACGATGCTGGGGATGCCGCTTTGCGCCAGGATGGAGGCGTCGCAAAAAAAATTGACGCCCGCCGGTTTTTTTTGCCGGGCGGCGCGCAGGAATTTTTGCACGAGCGGCAGGCGCGGGTTTGTTTCCAAGGGCAGGCAATACAAGGATTTTTCGCTGGTCAGCGTGGCGCGCAAACCGTGACGGCGCAGCCATGAGTTTATTTCGGCGCGAACGGACAGCTCAGTCTCGCCGGGCAGTGTGCGCCGGTCCGCCCCCGCCACGCACGAGGCCGGGACGATGTTGGGCTGGGTGCCGCCCTGGATGAACCCGATGTTGATCGTCGGCGGTCCCAGCAACGGATGCCGCCGTTGTTGCAAGTGTTGGGCGTAACCGGTTTCAAGAAGATCCACGATGCGGGCCATTTCGTGCACCGCGTTTTTGCCGAGATGCGGGCAGGAACCGTGCGCGGCCTTGCCGCGGGTCTCCAGCCGGAGCCACAAGCTGCCTTTGTGGGCGGTGACAATTTGCAGGCAGGTCGGTTCGCCGACGATGGCGAGGTCCGCCTGAAAATCGCTGGCCGCCAGCGCGCGCGAACCGGCTTGCGCATTTTCTTCATCCATCAACCCGGCGAAAACAATTTCCGTCGTGGCGGGCCGCTGCCCCCGGCGGGCCAGGCGGCTCAAGGCCGTGAGCATGGCGGCGACCGAACCTTTGGTATCGCACGCGCCCCGGCCATAAATGCGGCCATCGGCAGTCCGCGGAACAAATTGCTTGTCGGAAACAACATTCACCGTATCGAGATGCGGGGCCAAAAGCAGCCGTTGTTTGACTTTGCCTGATGGAGAAAGGGTCGCCAGAATATTGGACCGTCCCGGCAGGACTTTTTGAAAATCAATAGCCAACCCCGCGCAGGCAGCGGTGACGGCGATGAAATCGGCTACCCGACCTTCCCCGGCGCGGGCATCGTTCCCGGGCAAAAAGGCCGGGTTGACGCTCGGCAACGCGATCAACTCGCGCAACAATTTTTCGGCATCCGTCATTCGTCCGGCGACTTTAGAGGTTAAGCGACAAAGTTAAAAGGCCGGAGATTTTTCAAGCTCATGGGATTTTTTAGCCTGAACTACCCGGAATTGGTCAAAGCCGATTGGGATGAAATCGGTGTGATTCACTTTGATTGAGCCGGACTGGGTTTGGCCGGATTTAAGATGCAAAGGATTCATTTTGAAGTATTTGCATTTGTTTTACGCACCAGTTGGGGCGTTTGACTCGTTTGACTGTCGGTTTGACCGGTTAGACTCACCTTGACCAAGCGGCCACAGAGGAACTTTATCCACAGATGGACACAGATGAACATCAATGGAAGACGGACGGCGCATCCATCATGACCATGTCTCAAAATTATCTTTTTCATAACTTTAGCCTTTAGCCTTCAGCCTTTAGCCTTCAGCCTTTAGCCTTTAGCCTTTAGCCTTTAGCCTTTCCTTGGCATTTTGTCACAAAATGCCAAAACCCCGCATCCATTGAATGGAGGTTTTTTTATGGAACGAAACCCTTGTAAACATTGGTAAAAACGGGTGCTGGAGGCTCTTGTGTCAAGTATGTTTACAACATTCTGCGTGGTTCTAACCGGTCCAGAGCGCCGGAGGGCCGGCGCAATCCAAAACCTATCGGCAGTCGCGAAGCGTCTTGGAGTGCGCAAGCCCTCTTGCGCTTTCCGGCTTACATGCGTTTCGATGGCTGGGAGTATTAGCTTCGCTCTAAAAGTCCGTGTAATGGCCCATTGTGTAGGCACCGAAGGAAGCGGACGAGTAATCTCTGGCGGGCGGGGTCATGCCCAACTGTGCGGCATAAGTTTTAGCACTGGCTGGAGGATCTTGCAAAGTCATGTCGTTTTCGGCGGAAGTCGTCTCCATGCTATTATTGGTCAACGGTTTAGAAGATGTTGCAACGATGTTCTTGGCTGCCGAAGAGACCTTGCTATATGGACTGTGCATAAATGTTTATTCTTTCAGTGCGTGAATGAATCTACCCATTACATCGGATGAATTGACTGGAACTTTAGAAGATAATTTAATGGAGGAGATACTCTGCTGACTCCGCAACTAAAATGAATCGGTCACAAAAGATCACAGAGGTAACAAAGAGAAGAGAATACAAACTCCTATCCATGTGTTCCTTGCGTTCATTTGTGGCAACATCAACGCAAGATCAAACCTTTGACTTGATTTCGAGTCGGCAAACGGAAAATTAGTCATCGATTGCTTTTGTGGGACGCAGGCATCACGCATGCAAATTGCCTCCTATTTCGACGTCGGTGGCAAACCGCATGCTAGATCAATCGAACTCGAACGGCTTGGACTGAATGTGTCTCTTTGAGCCGGGGCACAACGACAAATCCAACCCGAATTCCCGGAGCTAGGCGGTCCAATTCTGCTGCTGAAACATTCTCGAAGTGAAAGAAAAAAGAAGGGTTTTCTGGGTTTGTGCGAATCAAACCAAATGCTCGTTCTGGCACGATCCTTTCGATGGTCCCTTTGATTTCGTTTTCGGGAAGCTTGGAAATTTTCACGGCGTCGAAATCTTTCTTCGGCTTGCGGCCTGTTGCTACTTCAAACTCTACCGCGTCGTAAATGGCGACAGGTGTCTTGTCCCAAACCTCGCTTTGGTGGAGGAAGTAAAAGTTTTGCGTTTCGTCGCACCAAATCGATCCAATCCCTCGTTCAGTATCGTTGAGCATGATTATCCCCCGAAAGCGCTGGCCTTTCAACGCTTCATAAATGCGCATCTGTTGCTTCACGGTAACGCTTTCGTTCTTGGATTGCGAAGAACGAATTATCTCGATCAAAGGTTCGCGGAAAAGATCGCCAAGACTAAGTTTTACGATTTGGCTAAGCGCAAATTTCGCCTGATCTTCCGCTCCAGACCTGAGTAACCACGCAAAATAATTGACCAAACCAGGGGACGCTCTAAGGACTTTTTCATCCATTTCGATGTAATCACCGACTGGGCAAGTCACTAGTTGTTGTAGCGTGATTGCTCCTTGTGACAGGAGTAGTAAAGCGGCTTCGGAAACGCGCTGCTTTCCGTAATGAGCCAAAGCTGCAAAGATGGAACCTTTTTCGGACTGCTCACCACCTATGCATTTTTCAATGAGAAATGGGAGCGCTGTTTCATCCTTGATTACAGCGAGTCGAATGGCTGCAGCAACACGGAGTGGGTTGTAGTCTTCAGAAACTATTTTCTGGAGGTAAGGCCCATGCTTCTCGGCGTTTACCAATGAGAATAATTTTCTAAGCGATTTCGCCCCGAAGTTCAGAGTAAACGGATTGATTTCACGCAATGCGATTTCAGGGTCGAAACCACACGCAATCTGAAGTGAGAGCAACGAACCCACACTGCCGCAAAGTTTAATCGCTTGCTCAATATCCGCAACAGCAGTCAAGCCCTCGATTGCTCTGAACCAGTGTTTGATAAGATAATTATTCTTTGCGCTGGCCATCAACTTTTTAAATACATCTGCGTCAAGGAATATTCGCTGGAGCAAGGACTTTTCGCAGGAAGCTAACCCATCCAAGATAGCATCATGTGATACGATGCTAAAACTAGGCAGTCGTGCGCAAAGCAATCGAATTGCCTTCTCGTCATTTAGGATCGAGACCGCGCCCACCACCTCTCGGATATTTATTCGTGTCCAGCCTTGATTGATGACATCCCTACATATTTGGTCGAGGGTTTCTGTGGCCTCCCGTCTCACAAATTCGCATGTATCCGGGGAATCATCCCGCAACGGAGCTACGCACTTGGCAGCCAATAGCAAACTGCTCTGGCACAAAGCTTGGACGAGTGATTCCTTCTTGCCCAAAAATCCTGCCATCAGAATGATTGGTTCTTCCCACCGGGTATCCTTCATCAACCCCTTAATCGAGGTAGGGTCCAACATGAAAAGTCGTGTTAACTCTCGTGCAGCAAAATACTCTTGGATCAGCTCATGGAAAAAGCGGATTTCATCATGCTGAGTCCGCTTCAGGAGTTGATTTTCCACCAATTCCTGAAAAAGATCATTCGCACCCACAGCAGGTGCCAACTGAGCCAACCTTTCCCGGATGAGTTCAATCGCAATCGGTTTCTGAACCATTACATTTCCAGCCTTCCGCATCTGAAAGGCAAGGTGCGATAGAACATCTTCCTTCGTCTCTACGTTGGTTGGGTGGGTCTTCCGTTCGCGACTCAGAATCCATGAAACGAACCGATTGAGCATCTGCCCCCGATTGCGCGGGAGATCTCCACTCCCGGCGACCTTCGTAAGCATTCGAAGCAGCAGAGGATTTCGCGCCCACTCCATGAGTTGTGGGTTGCTCTTTAGTGTGGAATATAGGCTTCGTCCGTGCTCGGGGTCCGCCAAGGAAACAGCGAGAAACCGTTCAATCTGCGTATCGCTTAACTCTTGGAGTTCAACCGTCGGAACGCCGAGCAGGTTCTGATATCCAGATTTTCTCGAAGATAGAATGATACGTGGTTTTGGCCAACGTGCGATGAGATTCTTTAGTTCGACGAGGGCTTCAGGCTGTACAGGAGCTGCAATCTCATTCAGACCGTCGAAGAAGAGAGCAAGCTTTCCTTCGTTCAGAAGGTTCTCCGTTTCGTCAGTACTTATACCAAGCTCACTTTCGATCAAGTCGAAAAACCGAAAGGTCAAAGAATAACGATTTGCCTCAATAAGCACAGGAATTGGTAAATTTTCGGAAGGGTTTGAGAGCAGTCTTTGGGCTTCTTTCAAGACCAACCGCTGAACGGTTGTCGTTTTGCCGCAACCACCGCCGCCAATCACCGCTAAACGCGGACATTCCCGAACGAAGTATGAGATTGGAGCTAACCGGCGAGGCTTGAGTATTTCTAATTCGTTGCCTTCGCCCGAATTTGCGTCCGAAACTTGCTGAATATTGTCTTTGTTCCGGTCAAAGACGGGTTCCCACTCAAAGGCAACTGGTTCTAGGACGCCTATGTCTGGCATGAACTTTTCTTCTTGGCTTTCGAGTTCGATGTATTGTCTTTCCCATAAGCGAAAAGCTTCAACAACCTTTTGGAGATAGCGATATTGCGGATAAATTGATTGCTCAATGACCTGACGATTATCTTCGACCGCCAATAGATAAGAAGCTAAGACTGTTCTCGCCAGCGCAATGGTTTCGGCTAGCGAGTAATCCTGTGCACGATGAACGTTGTTTCGAACCTCGCGTGCTTTGCCGTAGATCGCACCTTTAGTGCCTCTTGCATCTACGATTGGCGCTGACACGTCAGCGGTAGATTGACCGGCTTTGGTCTTTCCAACTAGACCGCGGATGAGGTCGGCCAAGGTCGTATTTACGAGGCCGATATAATTGACACCATCACCGTTCCAGCGTAGTGTATCGCTTTTGTAGCGAAGGAAAGCGATTTTCTTAAGAAACGACTCAAAGGTGGCAGCCAATTTCTCCACGCAATCTGGGAGGGACCTAACCGCCAAATCCTCGGCCAATAGGGGTTCCACAGCATTCCAGAAGGCGGATTCAAGTCGTCCAACCGTTGGTTCATCTACGTGAAACGCGAGAAAATCAGAGAGAGCCTTTACTAACCTTTCTACGTCGGTGAAATGATGCACTTGCCCCGGGTTTCCTGGCTTCTCAATTTGGGCGAGTTCGTGTTTGACGAACTTCTTGAGCCTTTCATGTGGGTACGTCGTTTCCATTTGATTCTGCCCCTGCAAAGCGTTGGGGACTTATATCGCAATTAAAATTCGTTGTCGAGATCAATTCTACAAAGAGGGAAAGCTTGAGTTTAGCGAGGACCGCGCGGACGGATGGCGACTTCTTATGTCCCCTTGTGGCTTTTGAACCACTCGATGAAGCGGGGGATGCCTTCTTCCACTTTTACCCGGGGTCGATAGCCGAGCCGTTGCCGGGCTTTGCTGATGTCGGCAAAGGTGATCGGCACGTCGCCCGGTTGTAGCGGCTGGCGGTCTATGATCGCTTTTTTGCCCAATGCTTTTTCCAGCAGGGTGATCAAATAGCCCAGTTCAACGGTTTGTGATTCGCCCAGATTAAAAATCTCGTAGCCAAATTCCTTTTTAGTGCAGGCCATGATGCCGTCAAGGGTGTCGGTGACGTAGGTGTAATCACGCGCGGCGGCGCCGTCGCCAAAGACCGGAATCGATTTGCCGGCGTCGATCAATTTGGCGAATTTGTGGATGGCCAGGTCGGGGCGCTGGCGGGGGCCATAGACGGTAAAAAATCGCAGCATGACGACGTCCATGCCGTAGATGTGATGATAGACGTGGCCGAGGGCTTCGCAGGCGAGTTTGCTGGCGGCGTAGGGCGAGATGGGCGAAAAAATCGGGTCGCTCTCGGTGAAGGGCACGCGGGCGTTGATGCCATAGACTGATGACGAGGAGGCGATGGTGATTTTTTTGACGGAATGGTGTCGCGCGGCTTCGAGCAAATTCACGGTGCCTTCGACGTTGACGCGGTGGTAGAGGGCGGGTTCGAGCAGGCTGGGACGGACTCCGGCGCGTCCGGCCAGATGAATAATTTGGTCGAAGCGGACGCTGCCGAACAATTGCTCAAGGCAGGCCGGATCGGTCACATCGCCAGGGACGAAGGTGAACGGTTTGCCCGCCTTCTCGATGTCGCGGAGATTGCCCCGCTTGATGGCGACGTCATAGAAGGGATTCAGGTCGTCCAATGCCCAGACGCCATGCCCCGCTTGGAGCAATCGCTCGCAAAGGTGCGACCCGATAAAGCCCGCGCCGCCCGTGACCAGGAAATTCATCGGGCCAACATTAAACATTAAAATTTGAACTTTAAACTTTAAAGTTTGCGATTCATTCTTGTGCCATGACGAACGAACCAATGCTCAAACTGGAACTGCCCGGCCTCAAAAAACTTAAAAGCGGCAAAGTCCGCGAAGTATTCGATCTGGGCGACCGACTGTTATTTGTCGCGACGGACCGCATCTCGGCCTTCGATTGCAACATGCCCAACGGCATTCCGCGCAAGGGCGAGGTGCTGACGCAAATCTCTTATTTCTGGTTCGACCAGACGGCGGGGATTGTGGCCAACCACCTCACCGGCAAGGCGGGCGACCCGTTGCCGCCGGAATTGCAACAGTATTCCGCGCTGCTCGGCCGCCGCAGCATGGTGGTGAAAAAGACCCAGCCGCTCGCCATCGAATGCGTCGTGCGCGGCTATTTGTCGGGATCGGGCTGGAAAGATTACCAGAAGACGGGCTGCGTTTGCGGCCTGCAACTGCCCGCCGGCCTGCGCGATTCGTCACGCCTGGCCCAGCCGCTTTTCACTCCTGCGACCAAGGCCGAAACGGGGCACGACGAAAATATTTCCTTCGAGGAAGCCTGCCGGATTACCGGGCGCGACATCGCGGAGCAGGCGCGGGATTTGAGCTTGAAGATTTATTCCTTCGCCGCCGATTATGCGCTCAAACGCGGCCTCATCATCGCCGACACGAAATTTGAATTTGGCTTGCGGGACGGCAAACTGATTTTGATTGATGAAGTCCTGACGCCGGATTCATCCCGTTTCTGGCCGGCGGACAAGTATGAGGAGGGCAGGGGGCAACCGAGTTTTGACAAGCAATTCGTGCGGGACTACCTGGAAACGCTTTCCTGGAACAAACAACCGCCCGCGCCGGCCCTGCCGCCGGAGGTCATCGCCAAAACGACGGAGAAATATTTGGAAGCCTATGAACGGCTGACCGGACGGAAGCTTTGATGCATTCCGGCTCTTAATCATAATCGTAATCCTAATCCGCATGAGCCCTGAAAAAAAACAAGAGATTAAGATTAGGATTAAGATTAGGAACGGCATGGAAAATCCGTGATGCAAAACCTGGTCGAAGATTTTCTGGTTTATTTGCGTCATGAGCGGGGACAGGCGCAGCAAACGGAGAAAACTTACGCGGCGTTGCTCGGCAATTTTTTGGCCTGGGCGGAAAAACACGGTTTGAAGGATTGGAAGGCGGTCCGGTTGCGCGACCTCATGGATTTCCTCGAACATGAGCGGAACCGGACTTTGAAAAATGAGCCGGAAAAGGAATCGGGCCGGCTCAGTTCGGAAAGCCTTTACCTGCAAATCGCGGCCTTGCGGGCCTTTTACAATTTTGCCGAAACGGAAAAAATCCTGCCGCAAAACATCGCGGAAAACCTTTCACTGCCGCGCCGCTGGAAACGGCTGCCCAAGGCGCTGTCCAATTCGGAAATCGAGCAACTGCTCAAACCGGAAGATCCGGCGACGCCGTCGTCGTTGTGCGATCAGGCCGTGCTGGAACTGGCCTACGCCTCCGGCTTGCGCCTGGCCGAATTGCGCGCCATCCGGCTGGAACAACTTCATCTTGACGCTGGGTTTGTCATCGTCATCGGCAAGGGAAACAAGGAGCGGGTGGCTCCGGTGGGGCGGACGGCCATCGGCGCGATCCAGCGGTATCTGGAATCGGGCCGGCCTAAACTGGTCACGCCCAAAACACCGGCCAATGTTTTTTTGACCGGACGCGGACGGCCCTTCGCCGCCTCGACCTTGTGGGGCCGCATCAAGCGGCGGGCGCGACGGGCGAATATGGGGAGGAACATAACGCCGCACATGATCCGGCACAGTTTTGCCACGCATTTATTGGAGAACGGGGCCGATTTGCGGATTATCCAGGAACTGCTCGGCCACGCCAACATCAGCACCACGGAGGTTTATACGCACGTCGGCGCGCCGCGCTTGCGGGAGATCCATCGCAAGTTCCATCCGCGCCATTGAGGGGGCTGACGTTTAATTCAAGGGCAGTTGCTTCAATTCGGAATTGATTTCCGTCATGATTTCGCGGAGGTCCGCGTCCCAGGCGACCATCAAAGCCGCGGGTGTCGCCTTGGTCATTGCCGTTTGGCGGGTGCAGACTTTGTCCAGCAGAACCCGCCCCGGGCCGCCCTTGCTCGTTTCGTAAAGTATAAAATGAATCTGCAGCACCCCGGCCGGGTGGCCCTTTTTTCGAAAATCGCCATATAGTTCGTTGACCGAAATATCCGTCATCAACGAGGGGCTCAAGCCGCTTCCCGGATCGACGATGTAGCCCAGCGCCCCGCCGTCGCGCAACCAGGCGCGGATGGGCTGTTCGATGGCGCGCTCCGGCGGAGTAAAAAAGCCCGAGTAAGGATCTTGTTCGTAAGAGTTCTCTCCCGTTCTATAAATGAAGGAATGGCTTTGGAAAAGGGGCGAAATGGTCACGCGCCGCAGCGCCACGACATTCGTCTTCGACACGGCGGGCGGCGAATAATCCAGCAAGGCGAAGGCAAAACTCTGGCTTTTCCAGGCCGGGTTGGAACCGCAGCCACACAGCGCCACCGCGCCAAGCGCCACGAGGGCGAAGGGCCAAAAGCGGAGGCGCGCCGCCGGCCTGGCCGTTTGCTGATGGGAATATTCTTTAGACATGGGCATCTGGATTTTAATCATTTCCTGGGCGGCGCCTCCATGCTGCTGGCCGGCGGCAACGGTTTGCTGAACAATACCGCCGAAGGCCGTTCTTCCAGGTGATGGAGCAACACGGTCAACTCTTCGGTGGCGGCCCGCACGTTGGCCAGCGAGTTGTTCAATTCGCCCGTGTCCACGCTGGACAGGGTGCGGCGCAGTTCGACGGCCGCGCTGGACAATCGCGCTTCCAGCGCTTGCGTGTCCCGGCTGATGGCGGGCAGATCGGCCCCGGTGATCGCGTTGGTCGCGACGGCCAGTGTGTGCCGCGCGTCCGCCAGCGTTTTTTGCAAACCGTGATTGGTATCGCGCAGTTCGGCGACGAGTGAATTGGCGTTTGTGCCCAGAGTGTTGAAATCAATCTGGTTGATGTTTGTGATCAGGCGATTGGCCATGTCCACCAGCTTTTGCGTGCGGTCGAGCAATGCGGCCAAATCCAGGTCCTCTGTGTGCGCGAGAGTAGTTTCCAGGGCGGAAAAGACATGTTCCATCTGGCTGGGGGCGGATGGGATATAATAAAGTTTCGGGTTCGGTTTCCAGGGCAGCGACATCTCCGGGTAGAACTTGGGGTTCACGTATTCCAGCGAGAGGATGCTGGGGCCGATAAAGCCCTGGCTCTGGACTCTGGCCCGGAGACCGTGGGCGATTTCCGCGTTCAGCCTTTGTTGGTTCTGCTCGACGCTCTCCGTTGCATCAATTACGCCATTGTCGCGGGGAACCTTAAAAAGAATGCAAACAGCCTGTTGCTTATGCTCCGGGTGCTCGTCACTGATGAATTTGATGGAGCTTACTTTGCCAACTTGCACTCCACGCAACTTTACCACCGCCCCCACGGACAGGTTCTCAACCCCGCCCTCCACATAAGTTTCGAACACATCCTTTGTGCCAAAAGAACTCTTGAACCCCAGCGCAAACAACGCGCCGATGAAGAGGATAAACCCGAAGATCACGAATATTCCGATTTTGAAATGATTGGCCCGTTCGCTCATGCCGCCTCCCTTTTCAGGAAATTCCGCACCCAGGGCTGGGTGGCATGTTCGCGCAACCAGGATGGCGACCCTTCCGCCACAATGCCCCGGGCCTTCGGGTCCAGCATGATGACACGATCAGCCACCGAATAAATGCTGGGCAATTCATGCGTCACCATTACAAAAGTGATGCCCAGACCTTTGGCCAGTTCCCGAATCAAGGCGTCGAGGCCGGCGGATGTTATTGGATCCAGCCCGGCGGAAGGCTCGTCCAAAAACAGGATGCAGGGATCGAGCACAATGGCCCGCGCGATGGCGGCCCGCTTCTGCATGCCGCCGCTCAAATCGGAGGGCAGCTTCATGGCGGCGGATTCCAGCCCGACCAGCCGCAATTTGGAAAGTGCAATGAGATCTTTGGCCTCGTCGCACAGGGTGGTAAATTCATCCAGCGGCAGGCGGACGTTCTCAACCGCCGTCAGTGAACCAAACAACGCGCTGCTTTGATACATGACCCCGAATTTGCGCAGGATGCGCAGGCGGGCCGGCCCTTCGGCGGCGGCCAGGTTTTCCCCGGAAATGAGCACTTCCCCGGAAAGGGGCTGGTAAAGTCCGATCATGTGTTTGAGCAACGTGCTTTTGCCCGAGCCGGAAGTGCCGAGAATGGCGAACACCTCGCCGCGGCGTACTTCGAAATTGAGCCGATCCAAAACAATGTTGCCTCCATACCCAATGGTCAGGTTTCGCACCACAATAATACTGCCGGGCGGTTCTATCATCGTCGTAACGTATAAGTAATCGATGCAATAAGTCCATCGGCAAGAATAATAAGCAGAATGCTGCTGACTACCGAGCGCGTGGTGGAGTCGCCGACGGCCCGTGGACCCACGCCGGTTTGGAGGCCCCGCAGGCAGCTAACCGAGGCGACGATCGTTCCAAAGACCAGGCTTTTGCAGAGGCCTTCCGCAAGATCGCCATATTGAACGCTGCCTTGAATTTCCTCCAGCACCATGGGCAGGGGAAATTTACAGACGAACAGCAACACCGGCACGCCGCCCAGCAACCCCGCGTACATCGCGTACATGGTCAGAACCGGAGTCAACAGAATGCCGGCCATGACGCGTTGCACGACCAGGAATTGGATCGGCGCCAGGCCCATCGTTTGCAAGGCGTTCAATTCCTCGTTCACTTTCATCGTGCCCAACTCCGCGGCAAACGCCGAGCCGGAGCGGGCCGCCAGCATGATCGCCGCCATGACCGGTCCCAACTCGCGCGTCATGACCAGCCCCAGTAACTTGGCGACCATGATCTGCGCCCCGAGTTCTTCCAGCGGCTGCGCTGACTCGAAGGCGATGACCATGCCGACCAGCATGGTGATGAGCGCCACGATGGGGAGCGCATTCACGCCGGCCACTTCGAACACCCGGAATACTTCCTTCCATCGCATCAGGCGCGGCCGGCATACGCTGGCCGCCAAATCCATGGTGACCTCGCCGATGAATTCAAGCTGTTCCCGCAAATCGCGCAATAACGACGTGGTGGCAGCGCCCACTTCCACGGGCAAGGATCGAGGGACGGGGTGGTGTCCCTGCAAGGCTTTGAAGTCATCCAGCGAAAAACTGCCCAGGATGTTCTGCAGCTCGGGACTGAGCCCGCTGATGCGAACCGTCGCTCCGGGCGTCATCCGTCCGGTGTAAAGATAGTAAAGCAACGCAAGACCCGAGCTGTCGCAATACGCTAAATGCTGTGCATCTATCTCAAGGCTGGAAACTTCGATGCCGAGCAGTTCTTTTTCCAGGGCTTGCCACACGGTGGGGGTTGCCGAAGTGTCCAGGTCGCCGCGGAACGTCAACAATACCGCGCCCTCCGAGGCTTTGAGCACCTCCCAACGAACAGAAAGATTGGGTGCTTCATTCGCCGGCATTACGCAACCTCGTTAAAGCGATGTTCACCTTTCGGATATTGCAGACCAATCGTTTGCGCCATGCCGGGAGAATGCCGCGCCCTGCGTTTTCCGTCAATCAATATGGCAAGGCCATGGTTTAAATGGTGGGCCCGACAGGACTTGAACCTGTGACCAAGCGATTATGAGTCGCCTGCTCTAACCACTGAGCTACGGGCCCGATGCAGATAATGTAACCGGAATGGGAGCAAAGACCATAACGAAAACGAACTGCGGGCTCCTTCATTTGGCTTGGTTGAGGATCGGCTCGGAACGGCCGGCAATGGCGTCGTGGCGCGCCGGATTGAATTCCAACACCACAATATTGTTCGAGCCGGTTTTCAGCCACGGGCCGGGGCAATAAAGCGTTTGCTGCGGGCCGATGTCCCAAAAACGGCCTAGGTTGTGGCCGTTGACCCACACCATGCCTTTGCCCCAGGAACTCACATCCAAAAAGGTGTCGCCAGTTTGCGCCAGTGAAAATGTGCCGCGATAAAATGCGGGCGAATCCGTCGCGCCCGCCTTGAATTTTAACCGCCCGAGTTCCCGGTCATCAAAAGGGAGATTAAAAACCTGCCAGCCGGTCAGCACATTGGTGGTCGTGGCCGTTTCCAATTCGACTTTATCCGTGATGCCCTTGCGGTCGCCTATTTTTTTGCCATAAGTGATGTGGCCAAATGAATCCACCAGCAGATCCAGGGTGGCGGTCGCCGTGCGCGCAGGCAGCCAGTTGGTGTTTTGATTCAAGCGACGGTCCAGCGTGGCGATTCTTTTTCCGTCGAGAAAAACCAGGCCGTAGTCGTGAAGCTCGGTGATGCGGAGTTGCGCGGCGTCTCCCGCCGGCAATTGCGTGCGGTAAAGGATCGCGCCATGCGGCTGATCGAACATCTCCATCGGCTTGGGTTGCGCGACTTTTTTAGGTTTGGGCAAATTGTCAAAAAGCGGCGCGCATTCGTCCAGTGCAATTGGCGCGATTTGGATGGCCGGATTTTGTGGCGGCACGTCCGGCAGCGTCTCGCCCGGGTTCAAGTGTTTGGAAAACAAATCGCGCAACGCATAAAATTTCGGCGTGGCCCAACCGGCTTCGCTGATCGGAGCGTCGTAGTCGTAGCTGGTGATTTCCGGAGAAAACGGCGGAAAATAATTCGCGCCGGCATCAAATCCAAATGTGGTGCCGCCATGCACCATGTAAATGCTGAACGAGACGTTGTGGCTGAGCATCCAACCGAGTTCCGCCACAATGTTCGTCGTGCTGCCAGTATGATGTTTCTCCCCCCAACTATCGAACCAGCCGGGGTAATATTCGCCCACCATGAGCGGTCCGTCGGGCCGGACTTTGCGAAGGGTCTGAAGTCCTTGTTTGGCGTTGTGGCCAATGTTGACGACACAAAAAAGATCGGCGCGGGTGTCGTTCGTCAATTCCTTCGGGCCGTCGCATGTGAAAAGCGGGACATCGAAACCGGCGGCTTTTATATCGTCGCGAATCAAACCCATGTAGGCCTTGTCGTTCCCGAAAGCGCCGTATTCGTTTTCGACCTGCACCATGATAATCGGGCCGCCATGGGTGATTTGCAGCGGCGCGAGTTGACGGCCGACCTGCGCGAGAAATTTTTTGCAGGCGGCGAGATAGCGCGGGTCGCGGGTGCGCACCTTGATGTCCGGAGTTTTCAGCAACCACCACGGCAGGCCGCCAGAATCCCATTCGGCGCACGAATAGGGGCCGGGCCGCAAAATGACATGCAATCCCTCGGCTTGCGCGAGTTTGCAAAATTCCGCGATGTCGGCCTCGCCGGAAAAATCAAACTTCCCCGGGGCCGGTTCGTGGAGGTTCCAAAACAAATATGCGCAAACGGTGTTGAGCCCCATGGCGTGCGCCATGCGCAGACGCTGTGCCCAATACTCGCGCGGAATGCGGGCGAAGTGCATTTCGCCGCAGCGGATTTGAAACGGCTCGCCGTTCAACAGAAAATCCTTGTCCCCGATGGAAAAAGTTTCCGCCGGCGTTTTTCGTGGCGAAGTTTCGGCCTTTTGTTTCCTGCCTGGAAAAAGCGCCTGGCGCATGCCGGGCAGGGGTTGTTGGGTTTTTCTGTCCCAATAATTAAAACCGGATTTCCAATCCCAGATCGCCCAGCCGATGCCCGCCGCGTCCAGGGCCTGCCGCATCGCCTCGTAATAATGGGCGCGCGATTCCTGGTCCGCCTTGGTGAATGCACCGAATTCACCAAAATGGACGGGCCGTCCATATGCTTCCGACCATGCTTTGGCTTTTTGAATCTTGGCGAGAAAAGCTTTTGGGCCGCAGGGATTGTTGTCGGCGGGCTGGGTGTTGTATTGCTGGATTTTGTCCAGGACCCATTTTTTTACGGGAATGTTAGGATCGGGTTCGAAGGGAATTTTCGGCGGCCCGGGGAATTGGATGCCGGTCAATTTGAAGTCCGGCCCGGCCCAGCTCGCGCCTTGATGGGTGAAGAACATCGGGTCGTAACAGTGCAGGGTGACGATGATGTTGTCATCGTTGTCCGGCAAACGGAAACTGGGAAGTTCATCGGGTGAGTTCCATTTGCCGGGGCCGACAAAGATTGTTCGATGCGGATTGGTCAAGCGAATCTGGCGGATGGCCTCGGCGTAAATGGGATTCATGACCACGGTTGTGGCAGCGTCGTGCGGTTCGTTGAGCAATTCGAAGGCGACGCCCTTTGGTGCGGTGGCGTAGTGCGCGGCGACTTGCCGCCAGATGGCGAGGAATTTGGCGGTGTTCGCGGCGGGATCGGTGGTGAACTCGTCGAAATGGTGGAGGTTAATGATGACGTTTAATCCCAATTTGGTGGCGTTAGTCACCATGTCGTCCGCTCTGGCAAAGATTTCATCCGACAATTTGTAGTCGGGCGCCGGCCCGGTGTAATAATTCCATGCAACCGGCAGGCGGACATGGTCAAAGCCCTCGGCGCGAATCTGTTTCAGATCAAGGGCGGTGTGAGCAACGTTCCAATGTTCGCCCGGCGGCACTTCCAGGTAATTGGCGATGTTGACGCCGCGCATAAATTTTTTGGCCGCCTGGCGGGCCGGAGAATCTTTTTGCGCGGTTGCGGTCAGGGAGAAGAGCAACAGAAGAACCAGTTGGCCGAAAAGTTTCATGCGTAAGTTCAATAAAAGTTGGAGGAGCGGAGACGCCATTCTTCGATCAAATCCTTCGGCAGTTCATTGAGGAAGCGCGAGGGCGCTTGCAAGACCTCGCCCGCGTCATCCGAGACGAAGCGCCGCGACGGGTACGTCAAATACAATTCATCACGGGCCCGGGTCAGGGCGACGTAGAACAGGCGGCGTTCCTCCTCCTCGGCGTCGAGGGTTTTGACCGACCGGGTGGAGGGAAACGAGCCTTCGCACAGCATGATGATGAAGACCACGTCGAATTCGAGGCCTTTGGCCTGATGAATTGTTGACAGGCGCATTTGATCGTCGTCCGGCGTGGCCCGGGCGGAGGCTTCGGCTTCAATTGCGGTCTGCAAGGCGAGCTGGGTGAGGAATTCCTCCACCGATTGAAATTCCAGGGCGAAGGAGGCCAGTTGTTCGATGTCCTCCTGGCGATTGCGGTAGTTGGCGTATTCCTCCTGCAAATGGTCCTCATAGCCCGCGTCCATGACGAGTTGGATCATGCGCGAGGCGCTGCGGCGAGTCTCCGGGGCTTCAAGTTGCGCGATGGTGGCGGTCAGTTGCGCCCAGTCAACGGCGGTTTTTTTGGGCACGGCGGCGGCGATTTTTTGCAGGGCAACGGCCAGCGAGCCCGCGCTTGAGGCCGCTTTGAAGCTGTTCCAGAGCCTGTCGGCGCTTTTCGCGCCCACGCCTTTGAGCAGGCGCACAATGCGTTTGAAGGCCAGCTCGTCGTGCGGATTGGTGATGAGTTTCAAATAAGCGGCAACGTCCTTGATGTGCGCTTGCTCAAAAAAGCGAATGCCGCTGGTGATGCTGAAAGGAATGGTTTGGCGGGTCAATTCGAGTTGCAATTCCAACGCGTGAAAATGCGAGCGATAGAGCACGGCGATGTTCTTCAGGGACCGGCCTTCATCGCGCAGTTGCAAGGCCCGTTGCGCGATGAAAGCAGCTTGCTCGCGGCCATCGTAACATTTCACCAGGCCGGGCTTGCTGCCGGAAGGGCGGGCGGCGGTCAATTGCTTCTCGAATTGGTTGATGTTGGCCGCAATCGCGGCATTGGCCACGCTCAGGATTTCCGGCGTGCTGCGGTAGTTGGTTTCAATCCGGTAAACAGCGGCTTTGGGATAACGCTCGGGAAACTTCAGGATGTTCTGGAAGTGCGCGCCGCGCCAGGAATAGATGCTTTGGGAATCGTCGCCCACAACCATGACGTTCTTATGGCGCGAGGCCAGCAGATCAATCAAGTCGCCCTGAATTTTGTTGGTGTCCTGATATTCGTCCACCAGGATGAATTGGAAGCGGCGCTGAAATTCCTCGCGGATTTCCTCGTGTTCCTGCAGGAGTTTGAGCCAGAGGGCGAGCAGGTCGTCGAAGTCCATCCCATTGGCTGCTTGCTTGCGGGCGGCATATTTCTCCTGCAATTCGCTGATTTGCGGAGCAAGCTCGGAGAAGTAATCGAATTGTTCCTCCAGAATTGCCGCCACCGGTTTTTCCTTGTTGACAGACAGTGAAAAAATGTCGCCCAAGACGTCGGCCTTTGGAAAATGATCGGCTTTGACATCGATATTCATTTCCACGAGGCAGGCCTGCAGCATTTCTTTGGAATCTTCCCGGTCCAGGATGGAAAAATCCGGCTGATAGCCCAGCAGGGTGGCGTGGCGTCTCAGCACGCGGGCGGCAATGGAATGAAAAGTGCCGCCCCACAGGCTGGAAAGTTCTCCGCCCAGCAAATCGGCCACGCGGCGCATCATTTCTTTGGCCGCCTTGTTGGTGAAAGTCAGCAGTAGAATGCACTCGGGCGGAATGCCTTGTTCGAGCAGGAAAGCGACGCGGTAGATGAGCGTGCGGGTCTTGCCCGAACCAGCCCCGGCGATGACGAGGGCCGGACCGGGCGGAGCCGTCACAGCGGCGTGCTGTTGCTCGTTCAGTTCCTTCGCATAGTCAATCTGTAAATGGATTGGCGGGCGAAAGGGTTGTAGGACGTACTCGCGCGACATGCCCGTTCAATAAAGGAAGGTCACGGGCCGGCCCGGCCGGCCAACTCGCGCTGGACTCGCGCCACGTTGGCCTCGATTTGTTCCATATAAGAATTGGGCCCGTCAGGATACGGGTCGCTGAGAAAACGGTAGAGGCCCAGAAACTCCCGATCAATTTTGGATTTGACGTATTTTTCCCAAAACAACGGCGTTTTTTGGACCAAATCGTCCGCGCTGCTGAAGAATCCGCCCGCCTTCATTTTGCCGGCGTTGTAAGTTGCCGCCTCGGCAAATTCCAAATAAAGTATCGGCAATTTGTCCACGTAATCACTCGCTGCCATTTGCCCGAGCAAATCAGCCGTTCCCAGGCTGAAGCCGACGATTCGTTCCAAGTCGTTCTGGAATTGAATGGCCTCGAGTTTGACGTTGACGCCCGTGCATCGGATCATGTTTTGCACGGCCAGGATTTCTTCCGCTGGAAAGTTGCGTGCGCGCATCAGTTCGCCGGCGAATTCAATGCTGCGATCCACATGGGTCAAAGTGTATTTCGCCCCGGTTCCATCGGTGTCCCCTTGTTTTTTAAGGTACCCTGTATCGTGCATGAGGATGGCCAGCATGCCCAATTCGAACATGCGTTGTGTCACGAGCGGTTCCTGGCCGAACGCCTGCCGCCTGCTCAAAAGCCGGGCCATGCAGAGGATGCCCTGCAGGGTATGTTCCAGATCGTGATAATGAGCGTCAATCGGCTGGTAATCCAGATGTTTGCCGCCGAACCACGCCACAGCCCACTGGAAAATCATCGGAATATATTTCCGATCTCCTTGCGGAAACATCTCCAAATAAGCCTTTTGCACCTCTGCCTCTACTTGCGAAGGCTGCCGGGTATCAATCGGTTTCTGCATTCAATTCACATGTAACCTCTTCCTGCCAAAATGCACGTTATTTTTTACTGTCCGCTTACATCTGGATCACCGTGCGAATCTGTCCAACACCGCGCTCCAGCGCATCGAGCGTTTCGTTGATAGCGGCTGCTTCCAGCGGGATGGTTCGGATGGCTTGGGCCGGGAAACGCAATTTGCCCTCACGCGCCAGTTCCAGTAACAAGGGCAATTCCGACGCCAAATGATCCGAAACGCCAATAACTTCCGCTTCTTTGTTGATAACGTTTTGATAGGGAGCTACTTCGAAAGACTTCGAAGTCAGTCCCACCAGTGCGGCGCGCCCAAAGATCGCCAGGCAACGCACCGCTGCATCCATCGTTTCCGGCACGCCAGTGAATTCCAAGGCGACGTCCGCGCCCCGGCCGTGTGTCATCTGCTGGATTTGCCGGACGGGGTCGCCTTGGCGGGCATCGATGGGGATGGCTCCAAAATCCGCGGCTGCCTTCAGTTTGGCCGGGTTGACTTCGACGGCATAAACATCTCCCGCGCCCCGCGCCTGGGCCAGTTGCAACGCCGAAAATCCCAGTCCGCCAAAGCCAAAAATGGCCACGGATTCGCCGGGCTGCAACCGTGCTTTGTTGAGCGCGTGCAGCGACGTGGCCGATGAGCACATCATGATCGCCGCCGCCTCGAATGGAATTTCGTCGGGCAAAACAAAAACACTGCGCGCGGGAACCAGCGCCCATTCCGCGTAACCGCCGTCCCGATGCTTGCCCATCATTTGGCCCGTCGCGCAAAATTGTTCCCGGCCGATGGCGCAAAAATGGCAGGAGCCGCAAGTGGCGAGGTAATGAACGCAAACCCGGTCGCCCGGAACAATATGTTTGACGTTCCGGCCGGTCTTTTCCGCCAGGCCGGCCATTTCGTGCCCGAGCGTCACGGGCAGGGAGGCGATGGCCGGCGTCCCGGCGCGATAATGAGCGTCGGAGCGGCAAATGCCGGCCGCCTTGATTTTGATCAAAACATCGTCCGGCCCCGGTTGCGGGACGGGCAACTCCCGCAACTGCAACGGCTGTCCGATCCCGGTCAACTGGATGGCCTTCATGCGCCGGGGAAAATTAATCGATCCAGCGTTTGGTCATGGCGCCGTAGGCGTCGATGCGGCGATCACGCAGGAAAGGCCAATGCGTGCGGGTCACATCGACCTGGCCCAGGTCCACTTCGGCCAGCAAAATTTCCTCCTTGTGCGCGCTGGCTTTGGCCAGGATTTTGCCGGAGGGGGCGGCCACAAAACTTTGGCCCCAGAATTCGATTCCCTCCCCGCCGTCCGGCTTTTCCAGGCCGACGCGGTTGACGGCGGCGACGTAGCAGCCGTTGGCCACGGCGTGGCTGCGCTGGATGGTTTCCCAGGCGGAATGTTGATTGACACCGTGTTCGGCCTTTTCCGCCGGATGCCAGCCGATGGCGGTGGGATAAAAAAGGATGCCGGCGCCCTGCAGGGCGGTGAGACGGGCCGCTTCGGGATACCACTGGTCCCAGCAAATGCAGACGCCTATTTTCCCCCGGCGGGTCGGCCAGGCCAGGAAACCCAGGTCGCCCGGTGTAAAGTAAAACTTTTCGAGGTAAAGCGGGTCGTCCGGAATGTGCATCTTGCGGTAGAGGCCGAGCAGGGAGCCGTCGGCATCGATGACAGCGGCCGTGTTGTGGTAAACGCCCGCCGCGCGCTTTTCGAAAAGGGAGGCGATGAGGACGATTTTGTGCCGGCGGGCCAGTTGCTGCAGGGCCTTGGTGCTCGGACCCGGGATCGGCTCGGCCAGTTTGAAATAATCGTGGTTTTCAGTCTGGCAGAAATATTGCGAGCGGAACAGTTCCTGGGTGCAAACGATCTGCGCTCCCTGCCTCGCGGCCTCGGCGATGCGCCGCGACGCGCGGGCAAAGTTTTCCGCCGGGTCGGGGGAACACCGGCTTTGAATGAGTCCCAGCACAACCGGGCTGGGTTTGTTTTTTTTGAGTTTTGGCGTCTTCAAGTGTGGTCGCGGGCGTCGCAACCCGTCCGGCTAGCCGATCCGCGCCTGCTGGCTTGGACGCTCCAAAAGGGTGGTTTCCCCCCGGGTGGCGGAAGTGGGGACACCCTGGCCGAAGGCTTCGCGAATGAATTTTCCCAACGTCTCGTTGGTCGGGCCGTAGCCCTTATGGTAAATGTAATATTCCAAATCATAGAGCAACTCGTCCGCCGTGGCATAACGCTGGGAAAGGTCGCGCGCCAGGGTGCGTTGCAAAATTTCATTGAGCCGCTGGTCAATGAGCGGGTTGATTTGGGAATAATTGGGCAGTGGCAGGGTCATGATGCGGTCGCGGGATTCTTCGGCGTTCGATCCCTTGAACACATTGTAGCCCAGCAAAAGATTTCCCAGGACGACTCCGGTTGAAAAAATATCGGACCGTCTGTCGGTGATTTGGAAATCGGCCTGTTCCGGGCTCATATAATCGGCCTTGCCGGCCACGACTTCGCCCTCGTTGTCCTGCAGAAAACCGCGGGCTTTGGCGATGCCGAAGTCGGTCAGTTTCACGTCCCCGGCGAAGGCGATCATGATGTTTTTGAAACTGACGTCGCGATGGACGATGCCGAGGGTTTTGCCGGCTTCATCCGTCTTGGAATGGGCGTAGGACAATCCGCGCGCCACCCGGCTGGTGATGAAAACGGCCAATTCCACCGGCAACACCCGGCTTTTCTGCGACAGTTGATAGGCAAACTGCTCCAGGTTCACTCCGTGGATCAGTTCCATGCAGATAAAATAAAGCCCGCGCGCTTCGCCCAGGTGATAGGTCTGGACGATGTTGGTATGGATCAAGTCCGCCACCAGTTTGGCTTCGCCGATAAAATTCTCGATGAACTGTTTTTGGTTGGCGTAGTTTTGCCGGATGACTTTCATGGCGACACGTTTAACGAAGTCGCGCGCGCCGTGCTGCTCGGCTTCGTAAACAACGCCCATGCCGCCCTCGAAAATCTTGCGGACGATTTCGTAGCGAAACTCGCTCTGTATTGTAAACAGCCCTGCCATGGTGAGAATGTTGTTGTATTACCGGGGCAAGTCAAGCTTCTGGTGGGCGAAAGTCGAGAAAAAAATGAGCGAATATTTTGAGGCGCGCGCATTTTATTCTTGCGCGTCCGTGTCAAAAGGTTTTAATAGGCGCAAACAGTCGAATGGAATATCGACTTGGTATTAACCTGTAAAACACACACATATATGGCTAAAGCACTCTCTAAATCACAACTCGCGTCTGAACTCGCCGCCAAGAGCGGATTAACCAAAAAAGCCGGCGCTGAAATGCTCGAACATTTGGCTGAACTGGCTTACAAACACGCCAAGAACTCCTTTACATTGCCTGGCATTGGCAAACTCGTGCTGCAAAATCGCAAAGCCCGCCTCGGGCGCAATCCCGCCACGGGCGCAACCATCCAGATTCCGGCCCGCAAGGTCGTCAAATTCAGGGTGTCCAAAGCCGCCAAGGACGCCATCCTCGGAGCAAGGTAATTTTTTTGCGATCCACCGGCACTCTGATTTTCTCAGAGTGCCGTTTTTTTTGGACTGATTATGAAGATCGCCGTGGTGGGATGCGGGGCCTTGGGCAGTTATTACGGGGCCAGGCTTTGCCGCGCCGGACACGAGGTGCATTTCCTTTTGCGCTCCGATTATGACGTTGTCCGCCAAAAGGGGGTGACGGTGCGCAGTGCCGGGGGCGATTTTCACGTCCAGCCAATATGCGCGCGCGACCCGCAGGAAATTGGTCCGGCCGAACTGGTTCTGATCGCGCTTAAAACCACGGCGAATTTTGCCTTGCCGCGCCTTTTGCCTCCGCTGACGGGTCCGGAGACCGCCGTATTGACCTTGCAAAACGGGTTGGGCAACGAGGAGGCCATCGCCTCGCTGGTCGGCGTAGAGAAAACTTTGGGCGGCCTTTGTTTCGTTTGCTTGAACCGTCTAGCGCCGGGGGAAATTCTGCATGTGGCCCACGGCGCGATTGTCATGGGCGAATATGGCCGGCCTTCCCAACCCCGCACCAAACTCATTGCCGGGGCCATTGCCGCATCCGGCGTTCCTTGCACGGTCACGGAAAATTTGGCTGCGGCGCACTGGGAAAAGTTGGTTTGGAACATTGCGTTCAACGGCTTGGGCGTGGCGGGCGCAGCCGGGTTTGAAGCGGTGCAACGGGGGCGGATTGATCCCGGCCAATCGCTGGGATCTTGCCTGACGACGGATCTTTTGCTCGATAACGCGCGTTGGGAGAAATTGGTGCGTGAACTGATGATGGAAACCATCCATGCCGCGCAGGCGTTGGGCCTGGCCGTGTCGGACTCCGCCGCCGACCGGCAGATCGCACGCACTCGCGACATGGGCGCTTACAAAGCGTCCACCCTGATTGACTTCGAACGCGGCCAGGAATTGGAATTGGAAAGCCTGTTTTTGGAACCCTTGCGCCAGGCGCGGCAGGCGGGAGTGGAGTGTCCGCGGCTGGCCGCGTTGTGCGACGTATTGAAGGAAATAAGCATTAAGAAGTAGCTGTTTCCAATTCTTAATCTTAATCTTAATCGTAATCCTAATCCTCAGATTAAGATTAGGATTACGATTAAGATTAAGAATGAAAGAAGCTATTACACATTTAATCAGTTGGTACCAAGACACCCTCGCCTCCGGTGGTTATCCGCTGATCGTTGCGCTCATGGCGATTGAGAGCACCGTCGTGCCTGTGCCGAGCGAATTCATTATTCCCTTTGCCGCGCAACGGGCCCATGCCACCGGCAGTTTAAGCATGTGGGGAATTGTTGTGGCTGGCACGCTAGGCTCGTGGATCGGTGCAACCATCATGTATTGGGCTTCGCGCTGGGCTGGACGGCCATTGGTCCTGCGTTACGGTAGTTATTTTCTTGTGCCCGAAGCCAAACTTCACGCCGCCGAAAGTTGGGCCGGACGATTCGGTTCCTTCGGTGTTTTCGTCGCGCGCCTGCTTCCGGTGGTGCGCCACCTCATCGGCATTCCGATGGGCATCGTGAAAATGGATTTCAGATGGTATTCGCTTTTTACCCTGGTCGGTTCGGGCATATGGTGCGCGGTGCTGGTTTGGGTCGGCATCGCGGCGGGCAACGATCCTGCGCTCCTCAAGGGTGACATGCACCGCATCACGCTCTGGCTGTTTGGCGCGGTGGCGGTGCTGGGTTTGCTGTATTATTTTCTCGTCCACCGTTTCATGACCAAGCCGCCGAAAGACCATTGAGTCAGACAAACGGCCGTTGAGGGAAAATTAACCACGGATGGACACAGATGAACACGGATAAAATGCCGTTGGAGAACAACACCTTTTTTGGGAAAGCGCTTAACCTCGCAAGTTTTTCCCCATCCGTGTTTATCTGTGTTCATCCGTGGTTAAACTGTTTTTCCAAGTTGAACTTTTACCATTAGACTTTAACCTCCATCGCAATGACTTCGGTTGAAATTCGACAATCCTTTTTGGATTTCTTTAAATCCAAGGGGCACACCATTGTGCCGTCGTCCAGTTTGATGCCTGATTCGCCAAACCTGCTGTTCACGAACGCAGGCATGAACCAGTTCGTCCCGATTTTTCTTGGACAAATCAAATGTCCCTACACGCCCGGCCGCGCCGCTGACACGCAAAAGTGCATCCGCGCCGGCGGCAAACACAACGACCTGGAAGACGTCGGCCTGGACACGTATCACCACACGTTTTTCGAGATGCTGGGCAACTGGAGCTTTGGCGATTATTTCAAAAAGGAGGCCATTGAGTGGGCTTGGGAACTGGTCGCCGAAGTGTGGAAATTTCCCAAGAACCGCCTTTACGCCACTGTTTACAGTCCCGACAAAGCCAAGGGCGACCCGAGTGATTTCGACCAGGAAGCTTATGATTTCTGGGCCGCAAAATTCTCTGCCGCCGGCCTCGACCCCAAAGTCCACATCGTCCACGGCAACAAAAAGGACAATTTCTGGATGATGGGCGAAACCGGCCCGTGCGGCCCGTGCAGCGAAATCCATGTTGACCTGACGCCAAACGGCGACACCAAAGGCGCCCTTGTCAACAAAGGCGATGCTCGCTGCATCGAAATTTGGAACCTCGTCTTCATCCAATTCAACGCGAACCCGGATGGCACCTTTTCACCCTTGCCCGCGAAGCACGTTGACACCGGCATGGGTTTCGAGCGCGTGACGGGCATCATGCAGAACACGAAGAATTTCACCGACTTTACGCGCGTTATTTCCAATTACGAAACCGACATCTTCCGTCCACTCTTCGACAGAATTGAGAAACTGAGCGGCAAACAATACAAATCCACGCTGCCCAAACCCGGCACCACCGGTGAAACGGAGCAGGAAAAAATTGACGTGGCCTTCCGCGTCATCGCTGACCACATCCGCACCCTGAGCTTTTCCATCGCCGACGGCATCCTGCCCGGCAACAACGACCGCAACTATGTATTGCGCCGCATCCTGCGCCGGGCCGTTCGTTACGGTCGCACCCTCGGTTTTCATGAGCCGTTCTTTTATAAACTGGCGGAAGTGCTGGCCGGGAAAATGGGCGATGTTTTTCCCGAGCTGCGCAAAAAACAATCTCATGTGGAGGAAGTGATCAAGACCGAAGAAGAGGCGTTTAACAGAACGTTGGATCGCGGCATTGAACTATTTGAAGAAAATGTTGGGTCACGTCGCATTCTTGATGAAGAGCGGGAACAAGCTCAGAAGAGCCGCCCTAACTCAGGCGAAATCTACAGTAGTCCAACCCATGCACGCAGTGAACGTGAAAATAAACTAATTGAAGCCATCGGCTTCGAAGGTGATGTTAAAGCTGACTTTGCATTCGAGCTCTATGATACTTATGGTTTCCCTCTTGATCTTACGGAATTGATGGCTCGCGAGCGTGGTTTGAGTGTGGATGTTGAGGGCTTCAATAAATTGATGGACGCGCAGCGCGCCCGTGCTCGTGCCGCGCAGAAAAAGGAAGTTATCTCCGCTTCCAATATTGATACGTCCCGGCCTACGCGGTTTGTTGGCTTCGATCAATTGTCCATTCCTGCGACGGTGTTCGACGCCGTCAATGTGAAGGATAAAATTGCCGTCACATTCGATGCGTCTCCGCTCTATGCAGAAATGGGCGGGCAGGTGGGCGATACGGGCGAGATTCAGGTGGGAGGGAAGGTCTGGCACATTGTCAATACGCAGAAAGCGGACAACACTTTCCTGCATTTCCTTGCGGATAAGGACGCGCCAGAGCAGGGGGCCAAGGCGGAATTGCGCGTCAATGCACCGCGCCGCGGGGCGATTCAACGCCATCACACCGTTACCCATTTGCTGCATTGGGCGTTGCACGAAATCGTCAGCGCCGATGCCACGCAGAAAGGGTCCTATGTCGGGCCGGATAAATTGACTTTCGATTTCAGCAGCGCCGCGCTTGAACCTGAACAGATTGCCGATGTCGAAAAACTCGTCAACGAACGGATTCTGGAGAATGCCGGCGTGACCTGGGCCGAAGTGCCCTACGCGGAAGTCAAGGGACGCAAGGACATCATGCAATTCTTCGGCGAAAAATACGGGGACATCGTTCGCGTTGTGCAAATCGGCGATTATTCCAAGGAACTTTGCGGCGGCACGCACACACGCGCGACGGGCGAAATCGGGCTGTTCAGAATTTTGGGCGAAAGCGCGGTCGCGGCCGGAGTCCGGCGCATCGAAGCCGTCGCCGGCCTGAAGGCTTATGAAAAGTCCAGGGATGATGAGAAGTTGATTTTCAGGGTCGCCGGGAAAATGAATGCGCCGGTGACGGACTTGGAGAAGAAATTGGAATCCTTGCTCGCGCAACAAAAGGATTTGGAAAAACAACTCAAGTCCGTCCAGCAAAAACAGGCGTCGGAACTGGCCCGCAGTCTTGTCGCCAAAGCACAAATGCTTGGCCTCGCTCCGGCCATCATCGACAATCTGGGCGCGGTGGACGGCGATTTTTTGCAAGCGGTGGCCGACGCGCTCAAGGGCCAATTCAAAGGAGTGGTGGTGCTGGGCGGTTCGGCGAATAATGCCGTCGCTTTGGTCGCCTCCGTTTCTTCGGACTTTGTCGCGAAGTTCCAAGCCGGCAAAATCATACAAGCCATTGCGCCGTTGGTGGGGGGCAGGGGAGGCGGCAAGCCGGACAACGCCCGCGGCGGCGGCAAGGATGTTGCCAAGCTGGATGAAGCGTTGCAGAAGGCGAGGGAAATGCTAAAGGCTGAAGGCTAAAGGCTAAAGTGGATACAAACGAAATGCCGAAAGCTTGGCCGACCATGACTTGGTCATTTCTGGTTCTCTTTGCTGCTGGCTGCGCGAGTGGGCCCAAGGCCGAACATCCTTTTCCCGGAATTGTTTATCATGTCGAGACACGACAGCAGCCGCCCATGCGATTGTTCATCGCGGAAGTGGATTTGACCAATCCGCATGTGCATGTGCGCGTGATACCGGGCGGACCCGATCCCGACGGACCGGGCAAATGGGAAACCACCTTGACGGAGCCAACCAAGATTGCGGAACGGGAACGGCTTGACCTCGTGGTCAATGGCGACTTTTTCGCCCCGCGTCGGGACAAATCCGTTCCCAACGCCAAACTCACTCCCGGCATGTGGGCGATGGTGGCTGGGCCTGCGGTCACCGATGGAAACGCCTGGGCAAATGCCACGAATCAAAGACCGTGTCTGGTGGTGGATAAGAACAAAAAAGTGGACATCGAACTGCGGGATCGAGGCACGCCGGATGATTGGGAAGTCATCGCCGGGAACATCGTTCTGGTGAAAGACGGCGTTGTGGTGCCGCGCCAAAGCAAGATAGTGAATCCGCGGACGGCTGTGGGCCTCGCTCACAACGGCAGGAAGCTGGTCATTCTGGTGGTGGACGGTCGCCAGCCCGGTGTTTCCGTCGGCATGAGCGATGCCGACATGGGCAAAGAACTGCTTCGTCTGGGTTGCCGGCAAGCTATCAATCTTGACGGTGGCGGTAGTACGGTGATGGCCATGCGCGATCCTGTCACGGATAAAATACGCATTCTCAACCACCCCTCAGACGGCCACGAGCGGCCCGTGGCCGACGTCCTCGGCATTTCAGTTGACGCCGCGCCAAATCGCTGAACAGCCGTTGTTACTTGAACTTGATGAGCTGTGCGTTGACCCGTCTGCCGGTCAGCGGCACATTCCAAATCGCGCCGGGACCCGCCACCGCAACCGTGCCGGTGCGATAGGTCTCGTCCGTGAAAATGAGCGCGGCATCGGCCTGTTCATCATGGACGGCTTTGGCCACGTTTTCCTGGTTGTCGGTCGAGACGGACCCGATGATTATGTAAGGCCGGTTCGGGAAATGGCCCGGCGGATAAAGCGTGGCCTTGTTAACCACTTTGACGTAACTGCCAGGCTCGGTCTGCCAATTAGACTGCTGGCCGATGTAGGGGGTAAACTCGTACCCTGGCCCGCAGCCGCAAAGCGCCAACAACAATAGAGTAGGTATCATCCTTTTCATAATGTATCTCTGGCCCTTTCCGACTTGAATGTCAAGAGTCGGATTGGGCTCTTTCCAACTCCATTACGAAACTTGCCGCCCGATCTTGCACGGAATTTTCTCTCGTAGATTAAGATTAGGATTAAGATTAAGATTAGGAACAGACCATGCGAACGCCAACCTTGACTCAGGCTGTTGCCTCCTGCGCCGATCCGCAGCGGGCGATGGAAGGTGTTGAGCAGTTGCGCCAGACCGTGGCGGGCGGCTTTTTGAAAAAACTTTCCGGCGAACAGGCGCGGATTCTGGCAGCCGTTCTTGGCGGCTCCCAGGCTTTGAGCGAGTTGCTTTTGGCCCATCCCGACTGGCTGCCACCGTTCCTGGAGTCGGGCTTTTTGAGCTTTCCCCGGCGGGAACAGGGCTTGCGGCGCGAGATCGACCACTGGCTCAAGCCAATGCTCAAGCGCGATGATTACGAGGCGGCTTTCACCCGTTTGCGCCAGTTCAAACAGCGCGAAATGTTGCGCATTGCCGCCCGCGATCTGGGCCGCGTGGCGGATGCGCTGGAAATCACGGGCGAAATTTCCTTGGTGGCTGATGTTTGTTTGGATGTTGTTTGCCGCCTTTGCCGGCAAAGCCTGACCCAACGCCTGGGGCGGCCTTATTATCTGGACGCGGCCGGGCGCTGGCAGGAGAGCCAGTTTTGCGTGCTCGGCCTGGGAAAATTGGGCGGGCTGGAGTTGAATTACAGTTCGGACGTTGATGTTCTTTTTGTTTACAGCGAGGAAGGCAACGTTTTCAAATCGCCGCCCCGGCCCGGTGAACAAACGGGAAAAGGGCTGACCAACCACCAGTATTTCACCCGCCTGGCCGAGCAGTGGATCGCCGAAATCGCACGACTGACGCCGGACGGCAGCTTGTTCCGAATCGATTTGCGCCTGCGCCCGGAAGGCAACGCGGGGCCTTTGGTCCGGTCGCTGGACAGCTACGAGAATTATTACGCGCAATGGGGCCAGACCTGGGAACGAATGATGTTGATCAAGGCCCGGCCAGTGGCGGGTGATGTGTCTTTGGGCGCGGAGTTTGTCGAGATGGTGCAGCCTTTTCGCTATGCCCGCTCCTTGAGCCGGCGCACGTTGCGCGAAGTTGCGGCGGTGAAAAAGCGCATCGAAAAGGAAATCGTCAAGGAAGGCGAGATGGAGCGCAACGTCAAGCTGGGCTGGGGAGGCATTCGCGAAATCGAGTTTGTTGTCCAAACCCTGCAGATACTGCACGCGGGCCGCGTTCCTTTTTTGCAAGGCGCTTCGACGGTCCCGGTTTTGCGCAAGCTCGCTGAATATTCCCTGCTGACAGCGCCGGATGCGCAGCAGTTGGAGGCAGCCTACATTTTTTTGCGCGAAGTGGAACATCGCCTGCAAATGGAGGCGAACCAGCAAACCCATACCATTCCGACCGAACGCCGGGCCCGCGAACGACTGGCGCGCTTGATGGGTTTTGCGTCCCTGCCGGCTTTCGAATCCGCCCGACGCACGCACGCCGGCCAGGTGCGCCGCATTTACGACCAGCTTTTGGCGGGCGACGATCCGGAGCCGGCATCGTTGTTGCCTGACGACGATGAAGAGGCTGCCGAGGCTTGGCAGAAATTGTTGTCCCGGCATTCTTTTCGCGATCCTGTCCGTGCCTGGCAAATGGTGCAAAACTTTTTGCACGGCCCGGGCTACGTCCATGTTTCGCAGCGGACCATTGAACTGGCGCGCGAACTGTTACCCAGGTTCCTGGTCCTATGTCCCGTATGTCCCGGGTCCGCGGACGGCGCGAGGAAAAAGACGAAGAACGGCCCGGTTCTGTCCGACCCGGATCGTGTTTTGCTCCGGCTGGACAGTTTTATAGACGCCTATGGCGCGCGGGCCACTTTGTACGAACTGTGGACGCAGAACCCTTCGCTTTTCGAACTGCTGCTGCTCCTGTTTGACCGCTCCGAATTCCTCGCGGAAAAAGCCATTGCCACGCCCGACCTTGTGGATGAATTGGAATTGAGCGGACGGTTGCGGCGGTTCAAGAGCGCCGAGGAAACGTTGCAGGATTTGCGCCATGGCGCGGACGATGCCGACCAACGACTCTGGCTGCGGCGCTATCAGCAGGCCGAATTGATGCGCATTGGGTTGCGCGACATTTTGGGCCTGGCCGATTATGAACAAAACCTGCTCGAACTTTCCGCGCTGGCCGACGCTTGCCTGCAGTACGCGCTGGAAGTGGTCATGCGCCAGGCAAAATTCAAAAAGCCGCCCCTATGCATCGTCGGACTGGGAAAATTGGGCGGCCGGGAAATCAGCTATGGCTCGGACCTGGACATTGTTTTTGTGACGAACAGCCATGCGAAAAATCTTCCGCAACTCCAGCGCGTTGCCACCGCGTTTTTGGATCTGCTCGGCAGCCAGACGGAATTGGGCGTCGTGTTTCGTCTTGACGCCCGTTTGCGGCCCGATGGTGAAAAAGGTTTGCTGGTCAACACGCTCGAAGCCTGCGAGGAATATTACCGGCAGCGGGCGGGGTTGTGGGAAATTCAGTCCCTGACCCGGGTCCGGCCGGTTGCCGGAGACATGGAGGTAGGCGGACAATTTCAACAACTGGCCGCCACGCTGGCGAATTTCAGCCCGGAAAACGTAGCCGCCGGATTCGCGCGCGCCAAAAAAAACGGCCTGTCCGCCTATACGCCCGATTGGAAAAAGGAAATCGACGCCATGCGGGAGCGCATCGCTCGGGAACGAACACCAGTCGGCAAAGACCGCCTGGCCATCAAGACCGGCACGGGTGGTTTGATGGACGCTGAATTTTTAGCGCAAGCTTTTTGCCTGGCTCGCGGCTGGCAGGAAGCCAGCACCTTGAGCGCCTTGCAGCGGGGCGGTGAAGTGGGCCTGCTGGGGCAGGGTGATACGCGGTTGCTTTTGCAGAACTATGGCAGCTTGCGGCGGATTGAGAGCATCCTTCGGCGGTGGAGTTACGAAGGCGAAACCGTCCTGCCTGATGATGAACCGGCCCTTTACCGTGTGGCCGTGCGGTGCGGTTTTGCCGGCGCCAGGGAATTTATGCAGGAAGTAGAAGCGATGCGGGCGGCGATCCGGGCGGTTTACGTCAAGTATTTTCGTGGCGGCGTAACGCCGGGTTGAATTACGCCCGGGCAATGCTAAGCTTGATTAACAGGAAATTAGATCATGCCAATTTACGAATATGAGTTGTGCGAAGGCGACTGCGTTGTTTGCAGTGGGAAATTCACCTTGCGCCGTCCCTTGGATGCGCCGGAATTGAAGGTCTGCCCCGCCTGCCGGCGTCCGGTGCGCAAGCTCATCTCGACTTTTAATTCCCCGCTGAAACTCAAGCCGCTGTCTGTTTCCGACGCCAAGAAGGCGGGCTTCACCGTGCTCAAACGCCTGGGCAAGGGCGAATATGAAAAGCAATAGGGCTCCTGCCCTCTACGCGTAACTTTTCTGCACAAAGTCGCGGATCACTGACATTTCCTCTTCGCCAGCGATGGTGTGTGCTTTGACGAATTCGCGCCACTCGATTTGCAAACCGGCCTGCCGCAAAATGTCCATTTGCAAGCGGACTTTCGCGATGGGTATCAGCGGGTCTTGGGTGCCGTGTGTGACCAGAAAGCGCTGGCGCGAGGCTTCCGGCGCGAGTTGTTTGACCAGCTGTTCCGGTTCATGCGCGTAGCCGCTGATGCCGACAATTCCCGCGAGACGATGCGGATAACGCGCGCCAATTTCCAGCGACATGAGGCAACCTTGGGAGAAGCCACCGAAAACGATCTTTTCCGCCGGGAAATCCTTGGTGGCCAGTTCATCCAGCAATTGGAAAAGCAGCTTGCGGCTGCGCTCGACCCCGCGCGCCGGGTCCTGCAGGTCGTACCAGGCGAAGCCGCCGTAATAGGGATCAGGCGCGTTGACCAGCAGATAATTCAACCACGGTAATTGCATGGCTTCGGGCCACCAGCGATAGCCTTCCATGCTGTCGCCCAGCCCGTGCAGCACGATCATGAGGCGACGGCTGTTTTTTTCGGTCGCGGCGATGAAGTCTGTGTTGAGCATGGGGTGCTATCGGGTTTTGGCGGAAAATGGATTCGGAGCCAGCTTGAAGCGCTGGAAGGTTGCCTTGGTTTTGCGCGCGGAGGCCGGGCGGGGGGAAGGGCCCCCGGCGGCCGTGATAAATTCGTTTTGACTGCGATGGAGGACCGCGCCCCGCCGGGGCCGCTGGCGCGACCAGGAGCCGCTGGAGGTCAAAAAGTGCGCCTTGACGTTGTCTTTCAAGGCCGTTTCCAGCAACTCGCCCCGGATGCGTTCGCGCAAATTGCCGTCGTCGATTGGAAAAACGACTTCGATGCGCTGGGAGAAACTGCGCGGCGTCCAATCGGCGCTGCCCACAAAAATCTCGGGCTGGCAGGCGTTCTCAAAATAGAAAATCCGGCTGTGTTCGAGAAAGCGGTCCACGATGCTGCGCACGGTGATGTGCTCGCTCACTCCTTTGATCCCCGGTCGCAGACAGCAGATGCCGCGCACGATCAGATCTATCTTCACCCCGGCGCGCGAGGCGTTGTAAAGCGCGGCGATGATGTGCGGGTCCGACAGGCTGTTCATGCGGGCGATGATGCGGGCGGGCAAACCCTGGCGCGCGTTTTCGCTTTCGCGCTCGATCAATTTCAGCATGCGGGCTTGCAGTTCGAAGGGCGCAACCAGGAATTTTTTTGTGCCCTGAAACTGGCAAATGCCTGTCAATAAATTGAATAAACTGGCCGCGTCCTCGCCAAAGGCCGGACGACAGGTGAGCAGGCCGACGTCGGCGTAAGAGCGGGCCGTGACCGGATTGTAATAGCCGGTGCTCAAATGCACGTAACGGCGGATGGCATCGTTATCCTTGCGCACCACCAGGCACATATTGGCGTGAATTTTGCAGCCCAGCAGCCCATAGACGACATGCACTCCAGCCTCCTCCAGGCGGCGCGGCCATAGGACGCCGTGAACTTCCTCATTGGGCGCTTTGAGTTCAACCACCGCCGCGACCTGCTTGCCGTTTTGTACTGCTTCCATCAGCGCGCCGACAATTTGCGCGTCGCCACCCGTCCGGTAAAGGGTCTGTTTTATGGCCAGCACGTTGGGGTCTGCCGCGGCCTGTTTCAGGAAGTCCACCACGCTGCCGAAGTTCTCATACGGATGATGCAGCAAAATATCGCCGTGACGAATGGCGCCGAAGAAATCCGTTTCCTCGCGCAAGACAGCGGGCGGCGGCGCGACCAAAGGCGGCTCGCGCAAGTCCGGGGAATGATCGCCTTCGGCCACGGCCATGAGGCGAATGGGGTTGACCGGGCCGTTGATGACAAACAAGTCGTCGCTTTTCAGGCTCAGGTTTTCCAGGAGCATGGCGCGTATTTCCAGGGCGCAACCCTGTTCGACTTCCAGGCGCACGGCGTCGCCGCGGCGGCGGTTTTGCAATTCGCTCTCCACGGCTTTGAGCAGGCTGGCTGACTCTTCTTCATTGGCGTAGAGTTCGGTGTTGCGCGTCACCCGGAAATTCCAGTGGCCGAGAATTTTTGTCCCCGGAAACAAATCCGCCAGATAGTGACCGATGACGTCGCCCAGGAACAAATACTGTTGCTGCTTGGAGTCGGAGCTGGGCAGTTGCACCAGGCGGGGCAAAACGCGCGGCACCTGGACAACGGCCAGGCGTTGCTGCAACTGGCCGGATTCGGTGATTTCCAATTGCACAATGGTGTTGAGCGATTTGTTGAGCAATTGCGGAAAGGGATGGGCCGGGTCCAATCCAAGCGGAGTCAGCACGGGGCGGACCTGGGCGCGATAAAAATTCTCCACCCAGGCCAGGTCGGTTTTGGACAGTTCGGCAAAGCGCAGAAAACGAATGCCATGCCGGGCCAGTTGCGGTCGGAGTTCGTTGCGCCAGCAGGCATATTGGCGGTCCACCAGCCGCCGCACCCGCCGGTGGATTGCCTGCAATGTCTCCGTCGCGGTCAATCCATCGGGACTGTGTTCGACCACAGTGCTTTCCATTTGTTGCTTGAGGCCGGCCACCCTTACTTCAAAAAACTCATCGAGATTGGAACTAAACGCGCAAAAGAATTTGAGGCGATCCAGCAACGGTGTGGACGGGTCCAGGGCCTCTTCCAGGACGCGTTGATTGAACTCAAGCCAGCTTAACTCGCGATTGAGCAGGTGTTGTGGTTCCAGTTGGATTGACTCCTGAGACATAAAAAATGAGGGCGGGCCAGTTTACATGGCGGCGACAAAACTGAAGCAATGATTTTGCATGTAGAGAAGCATATTGTCCCGGCTGCTGGAAAAGCAATGGCGGCTTATCACATTGGGTGTGCATTATGCCCGCCGTGTTACATTGTCCAATATTGAGAAAAGTGTCCCGAATGTAACCACCCGTTTAAATTTATTATAATATGCTTATAATCAATGGGTAGCACATTATTTCAAGCCGAGAGTGAAGCTGCCGCAGCCATGGCACCGAAGATGCTAATTATAAGGAAGTTGCAGTATCAAGAAGACACAGGGGTTCCCGGATATTGGCAATGTGTGAGCAGAATATCGGAGCAACTGTGAGTATTAAAGTAGGACAAGGATCAATCATCAAACAAACCACGGCATGGGTCATCGGTTGTGCCATGGCCGCTGGCCTTGCAGCGAATGTGAACGCCAATTCAGTCACTGTGACTGACGTAACGGATTGGCAAACGACCCCCGTCGAAGCTGTAAACGCCAACCTTACCTATTTGGGTTACAACGGCGGCGTATATGCCGGAATAAATACACTTTCTGTTAACAACGGCACGAGCACGACTATTTATAGCGGTTTCTGCATTGATCCGTTTCACTGGAGCGCCAATGGACCAGTATCCACCTACCAAACTGTTCCTCTGGTTGACGGGCCGAAATCGCCCGCCACACTGAACGCCTTTACGACCACAGAAATCGAAGACTTATGGGCGAAGTATTTCTCTCCCACCATGAGTTCATCCAGTGCCGCTGGTTTACAGATTGCAATTTGGGAACTTGTTTCGTCAAACGCCGTTGCCAATGACGGGCTTGCTTCCCAATA
>Ga0206860_10006_pt1 | contig 62586 bp, 53 predicted proteins | sample Alteio_BWOrgCont_44_FD_152624 | JGI IMG/M metagenome (GOLD analysis project Ga0206860, IMG submission 152624) | Enriched cells from forest soil in Barre Woods Harvard Forest LTER site, Petersham, Massachusetts, United States -... | ecosystem: Environmental > Terrestrial > Soil > Temperate forest >...
GTATTAGCATGACAAAATTTCTCAATCGGGAAAGTAATTACCCCATTCAACCCCTTATCTTATCGCGTGTCTCCTCAAGAGCATTTAGTCCTGAGCGTTTATCAGAGGATGAGCTAATGGGATTATTTGAAGCAGCTCGCTGGGCCCCTTCTTCTTACAATGGACAGCCATGGCGTTTTGTCTATGCACGACGTGGTGAGGCTGAGTGGGAAATGTTTTTTAATGTCTTAGTAGATTTTAATAAATCATGGTGTAAAAATGCCGATACGCTAGTGGCAATAGTGGCACGCAAAAATTTCGAACACAATAATCAACCCTGCAAAACATCTTTTTTAGATACTGGTGCCGCTTGGATGAGCTTGGCCTTAGAGGCGCATGCAAAAGGAATTGTGGCTCATGGCATGGAAGGATTTGATTATGAGGCACTCAAGCAAGGGCTAAAAATTCCCGATATATTCGCCATTCAGGCTATGGTAGCTCTAGGCAAACAGGGTAAAAAAGAGGAATTATCTGCAGAATTACAGGCAAAAGAAGTGCCATCAACACGCAAACCATTAGAAGAGATCGTAGCCAAAGGGCATTTTCCTTTTAAATAATTTACTCACCTTACGCATAACTTGAACAAGTGATTTTTGACATAGCCTAGAGCTATCTATGAGGAGACAGATTCCATCAAATAGCCTAAGCTCTTTGCAAAATGTATCTCCTTTATAGATGGCTGCAGATAGGCACTAAAGGTACTCTTCAAGTTATGCGTAAGATGAGTAATTTAATCCACATCTTTAAAACATTCTTTAAAGCGTGCATTTTCACGATCCATAAAGGTAAAACGGACATCACCTTGCCCGTGAATAACCTCTTTATTGGATACTTGATCGCGATAAACTTGTAGCGCAGGAGCACTAATTCTTAGCTGATTGACCTTGTCCAAAAATAAGACGCGCTTATCACCGCTAGCACTTAAAAATAACTCAAGGCGCGTAGGAAAAAAATTAATTTTGTCAGCTAATGCATAATGCAAGATAGAGCCAGCCTCATTTAAATGTCCATCAAAACGATTGAAGACACGCACATTACCCTCTAAAATAATCTCATCAACTGACATATTCTGATCTTGCCATTTGTAGAAAAAGTGCATAGTATCAGCATACATTTCACCAAAGGCATTCTCTAAACGCACTTGATTATTCTTAGATGGTAATTCGGCATCATTAATGAGCTCTCCATACAAAAATACTTCATGTAAAGCATGGTCAATAAAGAGGGGTCCCGGGCAATAAATGCGATTTTCACCACCCTTTTTTGGATCAGCATCATAGCTTAAGAAAATTTTTTGAGGGGCTTGGATTGATTTTAATTGCCGTTTGCCTGAATTCTGCTGGGCACTTATTACTAACTCATGCTCGGTTTTAAGATTAAAAAATTCTTTCTCATTGAGCTTAACATTACCTTGTAAGCGCAGACTATGCGAATGGTCATCAAAAATTAATTGATCGGCACTAAAATCTACAATCTTATTTCCAATATTGCCATCTTGCAAAAAACTGAACTGACCGATTGGTTGCGTCAATCGCAACATACGTTCATTGGTATCAATATCAACGATTGGCGCTTCAATAAAATCGCCTTGCCTATTACTCATTTTACATAAAGTAGTTGGTAGATATGTTTTTAGCTGCAAAGAACCTACCGTTGCTTCGTTACTGCTAGATAAGCGTTGATAAATGGCCTGATCTGCACTAACAAAATATTGATTATCATAATTTAAGCGTACATTACCATCCCCTTGCAGCTGCTGTAAAAGAATTTTAGGGCGTGTTTGTGCTTCAGTCTGCTCACGCGTTAAAATTACACTAGCCTGTAAGCTTTTTATTTCTAAAGCAAAATGGTGCGCCCCGTTGCCTTCATGTCTGTAAATTACATCTTGATCTATGGCATTACCACTAAAAGTACCTGTGAGGCGATTGTAATCAATCTGCACATATTGACAACGCAATTGCCCGCCATCTTGCAGTTGAATATTAACTAGCCCCTCCATCCCTAAAAGCGAGGATTTAGAATTTTTATCTTTACCAAATGGGGGAGAAAATGAAAAACGATTCGCCGTAATTTTACCTAAGCTGTGTAGTACACTCACAGAGCCTGTCAAAATAATTTCTTGACCATTATATTCTACATCGCCTGACTCTACCTGCATTGCATCGTTTTGATTTTCATTAGTAATTGCTAACGCCGTTGCTGCCATCAAGCCTATTTGCAAAGCAATGGCTAAATATATTACTTTAATCATAGTTTAAACAATGAACTTTGCAACTGTTCAGCCTTAAAATGTGGTTGATTAGTTAGCGAGAAAAACATTTTTCTAGTGCTTCCCAGCATGTAAGGAGTATGCATTAGGGCAATATTTGGCCAATTATAACCTGTAATAATATGCCTTGCTAAATGTACATTGCAAGCCTCTAACTGATTAGTTTGATATGAGTAAAAAGCACTATCAGCTGTACCTTGCAACACCAATTGTTTAGCGGAGTTGCTCTGTGAATCACCCATGAGTTGCTCTTGTACAGTAAAAGTTGCTTGTTCAAATCGCTCTACTAGTTTATCGCAAGATAGATTGGGTGAGAATATTAGATTGGAATTATTACTATTTAAACGCCACTGTAAACGATTATTATCTTTAGTATAGAGCATTTGTTTACTTACACCACGGCGTAGATTGCAATATTGACAGTTTTGCACTTTGACATCTTTGCGCGTATGATTGCGCAAAAGGCTCTCATAAGCAATTTTGCCTTGCGGTAACGAATCATAAATATAATAAGTAATAGCGCCAACACCTATACACCAGGCGCTTATTGCAAATATGACATGTTTTAAAAACATCTAAAAAAATTCATTTATTGGTTGTTTGAATGTTTATGCGATTGTATCATATCATATAGTTGGCTACATTGCGGGAGCAAAGTGTCTAATTCTTTGAAATCCATTACGGTGGAAGCATCACTCATCGCTTTGGCAGGATTTGGGTGCGCTTCAATAAAAAGGCAATCTACTCCTGCCCCTAAGGCCGCTTTTACTAAGAAAGGAATGAATTGGCGGGCACCACCTGATTTATCGCCCAGTTTACCAGGCTGTTGTACGGCATGGGTAGCATCGTAGCAAACAGGATAACCAAATTCTTGCATAATGGGTATGGCTGTCATATCACTTACTAATTGATTATAGCCAAATGTAGTGCCACGCTCGACTAAAATGATTTGTTTGTTATCAGCTGCTACAATTTTATTAACTACATTACCCATATCCCAGGGAGCCAAAAACTGCCCCTTCTTAACACTAACAATCGCCCCAGTTTCAGCAGCTGCACAAATTAAATCAGTTTGTCGGCATAGGAAAGCTGGTATTTGCAATATATCGCATACCTGTGCGGCAGCAGCGGCTTCTTCTGGACTATGAATATCAGTAACAATTGGCAAATCTAATTCTTCTTTTACCTTTTGCAAGATACGCAAACCCTCTTGCAGTCCTGGACCGCGAAAAGAATGATATGAAGAACGATTGGCCTTATCATAACTTGATTTGAAAATTAAATTTACATTGTGGCGTGCGAACATTTTTTTCAAGCTCTCGGCAGCTGCCAAACAATGTGATTCGCTTTCAATTACACAAGGCCCTGACATAATTACTAAGCGGTTGCCATGGCCAATAGAAAAATTTTTAACTCTTATTTTTTGCATAATAATTTGTCATTTAAATGTTTAAAAAAATATTTTTCTCTAAGAGTCGTATTGCTTGCCCAGGATCTTTTAGCGAAACCTCTTTGATCAGATCATCGATCTTAAATTGAAAACTCTCTCCTTTTATTTCTAACCAAATTTGAGCTATTAGATCGCGCAAAGGAACTAATACAAACAACCTATTTTGCCATCTTGGGTGCGGAATTTCAAGCTCAGTAGAGCAATATTGCTGCTGATCATAAAATATAATATCGATATCGATAGGACGATCAGCGTTTTTAGGTTTAGGCTGTTTGCCTAATTTTTTTTCAATAATTTGTGTACACTCAAAAACTTTCACTGGCGAGAGTAGCGTTTCAAAAGAACAGATCATATTGACAAATAGAGATGGATGTGTCGTATTGAGAGCACTGGTAGCATAAAAATGGGAATGTTTTAGATTAAACACCTCGGCACTAGTTCTCAATTCATGCAAAGCTTTATTTAATTGCCCAAGTACATCGCCCTGATTACCACCCAAGCTTAAATAAACTTGTTTATATTTCATATAATTAAATTCTATCAGTGGGTTGGATAAATATACTTAAAAGTTGACAAAGAAAATTTAACGATTCAACTGTAATTGTTTAAGAAATAGATGTTAACACACTTAGAGCATTACCTTCAATCCTCATAATCAATAATCCCCTAAACATCAGTTGACAGTAAAAAAATTATTATTATATTGAGATTAAAGAACTCATCTTAGGCATAATTTGAACAAGTGATTTTTGACATAGCCTAGAGCTATATATATATATGGCTGTGGATAGGTACTAAAGGCACTCTTCAAATTATGCGTAAGGTTAGTAAAGAGGACTCATTTATGAAAATCAAATTTATTGCTCTTATTTTAGTAAATGCCACAGTAAGATTATTTGGTGAGCAATGCTGTCAAGGCACCCATAGCCATTGTACACGAGCGCAAAACGAAAGGATCTTTGAGGCAGATATTATTGTAGTTGGTGGGGGTGCCGCCGGATGTGTACTGATGAACCAACTCTCCCAAAATGGTCTCTATTCAGTGTTAGGGATAGAGGGTGGTCCAAATTTAACTACCGATCCAGCTATTGAAGCTGTAGGACTTCCTGCATTTCTGTTGCCGGCAACAAATAGCTATAAATATTTTTGGTGGGGCTGGAAACAAAGCAAGCCCCAGAGCACTCTTAACGGACGTATTGGCAGTGATTGGATAACAGGAATGATATTGGGCGGCGGCTCATCAGTAAATGGTCTATACTATGGTCGCGGCTCAAATGCTGTATACTCACGCTGGGAAGAGGTGTCAGGCAGCACCAACTGGAGTTTAGATAAAATATTGGCAAGCTTTGAGGAAGTTGAGAACTATCACACAACTTTGCCAACAGATACACGAGGAAATAAAGGACCTCTAAACATATTACAGACACCAACGATTTCTCAAATAACTGAAAATATACTGCTACCTTGTACAACAATAGCCTTTCCAGGAATTCCTATAGTAGATGATTATAATGATCCAAGTGTAGAGAATTGCATTGATCCGCGCGCACAATGGTTAATTGATCCTACGGGGACCAAGAGAGTAAGTAGTGCTACAGCTTTTTTAAACGATTCCGTTATGACTAAAGATGGTTACGGAGTTAACGGACATACCCTAAGGGTACTTTTTGAATCAATAGCTGTGAAAATAGTATTTAATGAACACGGGCGGGCCAAAACAGTACAATTTATAAAGGATGGTAAACTTTGTCAAGCGCATGCTCGGAAAGCTGTCGTTTTGGCTGGTGGCATAAACAGCAGTAAGTTGTTACAACTCTCTGGCATTGGCCCTAAAAACGCTCTTGAGAAAGCTGGCATTAAACCTGTCTTTATCAATGAGAACGTGGGGAAACATCTGCAAAATCATCCCCTTCTTTCCATATTTTTGTTAGCCAATCCAGCAGATAATGGTATTCCCAATGACGCACCCTACGCCTTCACTATCCACAATGTTTATTTACCAGTTGTAGGACAGAGTGCCAGCGATCCGCGCATGTTGCAAATTTTATTTGAATTCTTACCAGCCAACGTCCAAGTGCCCTATCCGCTTCTAGCGATTGGATTTGAGCTTTTAAATCCAAAAAGTGAAGGCGATGTTGAAATCCAAAGCGACAATTCTTTTCAAATTGCAGCTGTGAATGATGGTTTTTACACAAATCCAGTCGATCTGCTAAATATGAAAGATGCTATCAAGGTTTATATAAAGGCGTTACTTGAACAGCTAGCTCTTGTAGACCCAGCAACACCCTTTTACAAACCAATACCACAAGACCCAATTAATAATGTCATTATATCTGGCTATAATGATGCCACAGTAGAAGCATATGTGAGAAATAACACTAATCTTGTGGGAGATGGACGCCACTTTACATCTCACTGTAAAATGGCACCTTTGGATAAAGGTGGTGTAGTAGATGGTGATACACGTGTTTATGGCACAACTAACTGTTTTGTTGCCGACTGCTCGATTTGTCCAGTAATTCCCAATATTAATACCACAGGACCTGCTGTAATGATTGGATGGGAGAGTAGTAAAATTTTAAAACGGGTGTTGGCGCAAAAAAGAGAAGTACATCATTGAGAACTGGTTTTTCACAAATTTTTAGCTTTCATATATTTTGACTATGAATAGGATAAAAACTTGTGACTTCTTGACTCCACTCTTGACTAGTAGCACGTAAAATGGCTTGTTTAGTCCAGTTTGAAACGTGCACATCGGTGCGTATAATATAGGCTCGATCTAGTTGATCTGGGTAACCCCTAATGTAAGTTTTATCGCAATTCATCCCAATTGGCAGTGTTGTAACGATTAATTTTTCTTCATTATCAGGGTCGGCTAGGTATTCAAATATATGCCCGTGTCCCCTAAATATCATTTCTACGCGATGTTCTGGGCTGCTTAGTTTCAAATAACAAATTATGTCATTAGCATTTAATCTATAGCGACGTGCATGAAAACCAGCCAAATGAGATGGTTCATCATCCTCATATTCAATATCAGCCCAGTTATAAAGAGTCATTTCTTTTTCAATAGGCATAAAGACTGAATCACGCGCAATTTGAGCCAGCCGTTGTGCAGCAGTTACTATTGGATCAGCGGTATTCCCACTTTCTGCTATTAACTTAATGCGTTCACTGAGCTGGCGAGATTTGGGCACGACTTGATAAGCATAAGGAGTGCTTTGTGCAAGTAGAGAAGCCGGATCCATAGTTGGTTCAAACAAAGCATGTGTAAATTGTACATATTGGCGTTGGGCTGCACCGTTGATGGAAAAATAGATAGTAAGTGGTAAAGTTTTATAAAACCAATCCAAAGAATTAGATGTGTAAGTACCATCTAAAATTGTTTTTAAACGTTTATCGTTGCCACACAGCATTTTGTTCAATGCGATATCCTCATGGTTACCCCGAACTAGATGCACATTTTGTGGATTTTCCTGGCAAAGGAGGGCGAGTAGTTCTATAATTTGCGTTCCATATTGGCCACGATCACAATAATCACCTAAAAAAATTAGATGGACCCCAGGTTGACATTTGAAATTTTCATCAAGTTGTCCCTGATTGCGTAGTGTACGCAAGTTTTCTATCAAACTCTTAAGATCGCCATGTAGATCGGCACGCACAAAAAATTGCGGTAAAGGCTCAGGAGCAAGATCAAATTTTTCGATAAATCCTAAGTTCTTTTTATAGTCTACATCGCTCTTAGTATAAAACTTGGTGTGCTTGAGCAATAATGACATAAATCTTATACCATTAAACTCTAGTTTAGATGTGTCAAATTCGCCTTTTTGTTGACACCACGCTAAAGTGTAGCGTTCTATTAAAACGGAGACACTGACTTCTCGATTGCCTTGACCAAAAGAGCTGCTGCGCCCTAGTGGAATAGCCGGTAACACTACCGTCGTACTAACATTTGCAGAGCTTATGCCATCATTTTTACTCTCAAAAGTAGCTGTTGCTTTTACATTAATAGCACTGCTTACAGCTGTTAATGAACATGGCTCGATTTTATCTTGTGGTGATGAAAATGGTAAATTCGATAAACTTACACCATTACACTTTAAAGTTTGATCCAACGCACCAGATGCATCTTGCATGATTGTCTCCATCTTAGTGGATGAAAATAGATCTTTTGCGAAATTAGTAATAGACTTTTTTGGAAAAACTTATATTTTTTTAGTAGATTTGATTCCAAAAGCAATAGATTAATTTACACTAAGCACAAAAAATGGTCAATCCAATGCTGCTTTAAAAAATTTAGCATCTGCACACATCAATTTATATGGGCGCCGGATTGCCGGTGAACAATATGGCAAAGTCCATGTTTGTCTAGCGCAAACTGTATGAATTAATTGCGACAGCGGGTCACTTTTAACGGCTTGGTGACTACAGGCAACGTCTGATTGATTTATTTTATGATGAATATTGTTAAATTGCTTGGCAGCTTGTCCATTTACTATATCAGCAAGGCGCTGCAAATAACTTTGATCGATCTTTGTAAGACAATATGCTATTCCTCCTTTACTACGTTGCTCATGTTGTTGTGTAACATCTGGACTTGGGGTACAGGCTTTGATTGGCATATAAATAACTCTATCAGCATTTAATAGTTAACTATCGTATAACAGGAACAGCGCAACTAAAGCAAATATTATTTTTACAACATCTCCCTTGAAAGGAAATGTGATTTCAAAAGAACTCTAATGGAGGATAAATGCGTAACTTGAAATTTATTTATTCAAAAATATTTTTTTTTCTGATCTGCCTTTACCACTCTTCATCTGCCCTAGCATTAACACATCAACATTTTTATGACGCTTGCTATAATTCAATTCACGCTATCACAGTTAGTCCCCATGAGCACACTATAGTTCCGATCAGAGCAAGTGGTGAAAAGGTCAAGAGACAAACTGTGGCTACTTTAGCCTGCGAAAATGGAGCAATAGCAGCCATTAATGGAGGATTTTGGAAATTAAATGGCGATCCGGCCGGAGCGCTAAAAATAGATAATCAGTGGCTGGGGACACCACTAAAACCACGCGGCGCAATTGGCTGGTCTGAGGCAGAGCAAAAACCATTGATTGATCGAATAATGACAAATTATAGCCTATCTGACTTGCCAGCATGTGAAGACATTTCTGTTATTCCACTTTCTGAACTCACACATTCTGCAACTGAAATGTGGAATGCTTTTTCGCATATTGTAGGCGGCACACCAGTACTTATTCAAAAAGGGAATATAATAACTGATTTTACACCGGAGCAAACTTTAACTTCTTTTATTGCTAACACACACCCAAGATCTGCTATTGGCTTAAAAGAGAATGGTGACTGGCTATTTGTAGTTGTCGATGGCACTGGCTTTAGTGGAGGAATGGATATGCATCAACTAGCACAACTCATGTTTGACTTAGGCTGCGTGGATGCTTTGAATTTAGATGGCGGTGGCTCCTCCACCATGGTAATAGATGGAGAGGTTATTAATAATCCTTGTGGCAAAACAATGGAAAACGGAAAATATGTAGAACAAGTTTCTGACGCTATATTAATTTTTTAAAAACATTCTTTACGGCAGAAGAGATTTTATTTTCCCTGCTCCTATCATCCAAGATCTCTCCAGGAGAAACGTGTCTTAAAATTACATTTCGTGATAAAATCATACTGGTGACTGAGAGAGGATGGTTTTGTTAGCGCTTGCTACCAATCAAATTCCTCGATAGTGAAGTTTTTCTTTCTTATACCTTAGCCTTTTTGTTGAGATAAATTTTTTACTTTCTGTAGAATCTCCATATTTCATCAAAAAACAGAGGCGTTATGGCAAATTTGAATGGCGTATCAGCGGGGCTTAACCAATACGGAATCTATATCGAAGATGACGTAGAAGAAAATAAGCGTGAACACGTACACCACCAGCGGGCAGAAATCTCAAGCTATCCAACGCCAAATAACATCGCCGAGCTGCGCCAGTTAATTTCGTGTGCGGAATTAGAAAGCGATCCAGAGATCATCGCCATTTACGATAGAGCTCTGGCTCCCTATTTCAGACATAGGTTAAATCTTCGAGATTTGGTGCATGATGACGTAAGACATCGTTTTTTTTGCTTAAATTTTCCCGTCTCAAAAACAAATCTCATAGGCACATTGAATCCAGTGATAAAGGCTGGAAGCCAAAATAAGCTTCCGTTTAGGCACCCTATGAAAGACGATCAGAACTCTGCTTTGTCGGCTTTATTGAAAGAGGAGTGTACGGAAAACCGCCTTTCTACACTCAGAAATAAATCTCAAAATAATCAGTTTGCACAAACCCCTAGTGAATTTGTAGAAGCATTTTCAGAATCCAGAGGGAGCCGGGATGCTGCAGCATTTTTTATACAATACAGCGCTCCTGCTTTATTTTATTATTTTTTGTTCCTATTAAATCCTTCAGGAGATACGAACAAATCTCTGTGCAGCGATTTATTTTCCCAGTTGAGTCGAACTGAAATATGGACGAAATTATCCGAAGAAGAAATTTTAGATTTTACTTGGCTCATACTGCATTATCCTCCATTGCTTTCGCAACTGCAGAGAGATCCTAACGATCAAGTGCAAATTCTATGTGAAGAGAAGGCAACAAAACAACAAAGGCTCTTTACGACGAGTCGATTCCTTATCTCTGCTCAATCAAACTACTTTAGTTCTCTGCTCACAAATAATAATGAGCCTATTGACACTCTCGATCTCTCCTCAACGAGTTTTGATAGTCGCACAATAGAACTACTTCTACGCTGGATTTCTCATTCGCGCACCGGCATGTTTGCTTTCGACGGAGAAACGACAATCCAAGAATTGAAGAATTTGATTGAATCCATCGCAGCCCTTGATTTGAGCAATCAAAAAGAGTTTGAAGAAGCGGTGATCATTGAATTAAAAAAACGGCTTAACGTAGATACGCTATATGAGATCACTCAAATCGGCTTGCGTTATCACCTCCATTTGTTGATTGACTTTTGCGTCCGGTTCATTAATTTCTATGAAGAAGGCAATCTATATCTTAAAGTGGATAGTCAAGGTTTTTTTGAAGTTACCCAATCTAGAGATGGGTACGATCTGCCTGAACAAGTCTACAAGACGATTTCACTTCTGGGTCCTAAAATACATACCGCATCGATCGAAACATTTCGTCCGCAAACTGAGAGAAGAGGCTGCTGCACAAGGATCGTTAATAAACTCTCTTCTTTTAGTCACAGCTTTTGGGATAAATGTGGAGGTCTCGTTAAACGAACGGGCTGCTTTGCTCTATCGATTTTCTCAATCGAAAAAATGGCTGATAAAGAGTGGATAGATGAACGGGATTTTCCACTCGCCGTAGGGCTTGGCATCATCTATCCTCTCGTTCACAAAGTATTCTCGCGCTGTGTCGATTGCTCGAGAAGAAACCGACCAGTTCTTGTCGTCTCTCTTCCAGGATTAATTCCACTCCGAATACAGTACAAAGCGGAAAAAGCCTTGCTTGCAGTACAAGAAAGTGTTCACGGGTGCGCGCAGGTCTGTTTTAGAAAAAGAAGAGATTCTGGCGCGGAACCTTTAATTTCAGCTCAAAATCCAATTTTCAATGCACTCCCATCCACTTTGCACTCCCTAAAAGTTTCTCAAGCTTCTGACCTCACTGATGAAGACTGTGCCCAGATTGGCGCAAAATATCCCGAGCTAAAGCGTTTAGAGCTTGGATATCATCCGTGCTTAAACGGGAAAAACTTTCAATTTCTTGCTCGTCTTAATCTTCAAGAACTCAGCTTCGTTTTCCGCAGAGGAGAAAAGGGACTTGCTCTTGAACTGCTCCGCTTGGATGAATTAATTTCACAGTCTAATTTAAAAATCGAAATTTCTTTATTTGATACGACACTTATCTACTTTCCTCCAACTTTTTTGCGTAATCTTCCTCTTGGGGCCTCTTTGCACGTCTTACTACAACATGCCCCAATTCCACCTGGGTTCATTCTATTTGAGTCACCTACAGGGGCAGGGCAATCGGTAGCTTGGCCCGGCGTTGCTGAAGCGCTCAGCGTGAGTTTCCCCAAAATAGATACTCTTGATTGCCATGGACCTTTGACAGATGCTGATTTGGAGCTGATTTCTCCTGCCATTGCGTCATGTCGTCAGCTCATTCTTAGACAAGGCCCTCGCCCATTTCGGCCTGAAGGCTTGACCGATATAGCTATGCAGATCATTGGAGAACGATGCCAACAATTAGAAGAATTATTTATTGGAATCAGTTCTATTACAACTATTCAAGCTTTGATTGACAATAATATCTTATTAAAAAAGATTGCTTTTCGCCAATGCAATCATCTGGACAATTCTGTCTTAGATCAATTAGCAAGAATGCCTACTCTTTCTTCAATCTACATAGATGGCCTTCATTTGATTACCGATCTTGGTCTAAATAATATTCTCGATAACTCCACTTCAGTGCAGGAATGTCTTGTTATGAACTGCAATGGCGTTTCCCATCACATGCTGATGCGCCTGTTTTATGAAAAAAACCCTTCCAAAAAAGAGAATATGAAAAAAGCCGTGCATGCGCTAAAGCAGATATTTGATACTCCATTACCTAAGCAGCTAGCGCAAAAGTTATCTCTTCCTCTTCTATTTGGTTCGATGCAGACAATGGCGCCACAATTTTTTATTGGTAAAAAGTATCAAGCATTCCATTCACACCTTGGCTTAGTGCGGGAAAAACAGTCGTTAGAATTTCCCTTATCGCTTCACGAAGCTTCCGCACAATTTTCTTGTGATATGGAGTCTATGATAATAGATAGCGTCAATTCTGCAGAACATGCTCTCCAATTTTCACATCCGGAAAATGCAAGCCATAAGCGCATAAAAAAAGAGATGGCCCCTTTTAATCCTCTTGCAGCAGACACGATGAGATTATTTGCCCTTTACTGCTTGAGCGAGGAACTGACTCCTTATCGCTACCAAATTGCATCCGCTTATCGAGAATTTTTAGCCCATTATTTTTCGAGCGAATATCTACTTACGGTTGATAAACTTGTAACTGAATTTATGACTCATCTCAAAGATGCGATTAAAACAAATGAAAATGATTTAAAGAAGAAAATAGAAGAATTAATTCCATTAGCTTTTTTAAATCCTCGGATATTTTTGTTTCGAACTTATCAAATATTTTTTGCGGACCATTCAGAAGTCAATCAAGAGATCTTCTTAAATTTTGCGCAACTGATCAAAACACAAGGAGATACTCTAGGCTGGACTTTTGAGCAAAGAATTACCCCCCTCTTTGCCGCCATCCTTTTTAACTTAAATTTTTTCTCTAATGTATTGCTCCCAACAAAAGAGCGAGTCTCTGTAGTACCGGCTGATTTTGATAAGAGATTCGATTCTGATGAAAAACATGACTAGACGAGAAATTCATTTTGTAGGTCTTTGGCTCGCTTTTTCTAGATTTTAATGTTAACACGCTATAAGTTTAGAATAACTGCCATCTTTTTTATATTTATTGGAATCATGCTATTTAATATTTTTAGTAAAAATTTAAAAAAAAACAAACTTTTCGCACAATTACAACAAGAGCTAAATAACCAACTCTTAGCTGTTCAAGCAGAAAAAAACTTCTATCGCCCACTTTTATGCACAAGCCTCTAACATCCATTTTAAAACAACGCACATTTTTATTTGATAAGAGCAATTTTTATGCATAGAAAACTTAAAAAGACGGTTAATTTTTTTCAAAGTGACATTTGGCATGAAGATAAAAAGCAAAATTATTTTAAAAAATATACTTATAAAGTATTAAGAATTCTCATTTTATCAGTACAAGGATTTATTAATGATAATGGCTTTGACAAAGCATCTACACTTACTTTTTATACTCTATTAACCATTGTACCACTGCTAGCAATTGGTTTTGGCATTGCCCAATTCTTTGGTTTTGCTGATACCTTTGCTAAACAAATTACAAATCATTTTGCTACTCAGCCAGAAGTTGCTGAAAAATTAATTCAGTTTTCTAATTCAACTCTAAAAAATACTAGAGGTGGATGGATCGCAAGCTTAGGGATTTTTATTTTACTTTGGACTGTTATTAAAACTATTGGAAATGTTGAATCATTTTTCAATGAGATCTGGGAGGTTAAAAATCCACGTACACTATGGCAAGAAATTAAACGCTACACACCTATCATTTTATTGTTTCCAATTTTTTTAGCAGGTTCAAGTAAGGCTATTCTTTTTTTATCAACCCATACTATGGCAGCCTCAAAGACACTTGATATAATGTATTTAAATACAGTGCTAATTTATTTATTTAGCTTTGTCTCATATTTTGTAAGTTGGAGTTTTTTAAGTTTTCTCTATATTTACCTCCCCAATACCAAAGTATTATTGAAATCAGGATTGATCGCAGGTATTGCTATTGGGATATTTTTTTATATTTGGCAAAGAATCTACGTTGCTTTTCAAGTTAATGCTGCTAGCTACGGTGCTATTTATGGTGGCTTTGCAGCGGTCCCTCTTTTTCTAATTTGGTTAAATTATAGCTGGCTACTTGTAATGTTTGGAGCAGAATTGTCCAAAAATATTCAAAAAGAATTAGTGTAGGTCATTAAATGAGCGTAATTTTAGATCAAGCCAAATATTTTTGTAGCAACTGTATATATATATTAAACCAACCCTTAGTAAAAGAGAGTATCAAGAATATTGCCAGCGCTATTACATTTTCCTTTGGATTAGCCGAGCTTGGTAATTTTATTATGCAAGAACACACTTTTAGTGTTCAGGCTTTTAGCAACTCATGGCTGGAAGTCGCTAATACTATCACCGATGTTTGTGCCAAAATCTCATTAGTTTTGAGTGCTAGTGTTTCACGTCCGGGCGTTTATATTATCTCATCGCTAACTGGTGTTATTTTTTCCACTGAGCAACTTGAAATGGTGTGGGGGCCCAATACAATTTATGCTATTAATCCACACCACCCACGCCATCTCATAAGCTTTGCCGCTGTCATTTTAGCGCTACCCTCAAATTTGCAAATTGTCTATCAAGGTTTAAGCTATCTATACCAAGACAATCTTGATAGCTTGACTAAAACAGAAAAAAAAGCAATCCCTGCCACCTGGTTATCAGACACACAAATTAAAATAATAAGTTTATTTAATACGTTTACTAGCCGCCCTCTTTTGCACTTAGGTAATCAGTGGGCCCAATCTAGAAGCTAATTAGATTAAATGGATCAAAGACTAGTAGGGTAGAATCATCCGATTTGCCAAACAATCCTTTATCAGCAAGATTACTGATTTGATATGCTGTTTTGAATTCAATTAAAAATAAATCCAGAGCTTTTGTTTGTTCACAAGATAGATGTGCACGATTAAGTTTATCCAACCATTTGGTTTGCAGATTATATTGGGAATCGTTGCGCAAATAATTTAAAGGAAAGGTTGGTTGAATTGTAAACAGTTCAGGGTAACTTTTTTCAAGATGATTTTCATCTAAAACCAGTTTTAATCGATCCATAACAGGGACAGTGAGTTGCTCATTAATCCAGCGGGCATAGTTATTTAAACGTTTGACAATGACCTCTTCACTGAGTTCCTCTGACTCATTTGCAGCTATACCTTGAAAATCAGCTCTCTTTGGCTTTTTTAGTTTTTTTAAAGCATTTTCACTAACTGCCTTATTCGAGGAAAAAAGATCTTCTGGATTAAGTGTTAACGGTTGCAATTGCATGCAAGCAGTTTCATAATTATCAAAAAGGGGTGCTTTTATAATGGCTGCAAGAGTATCTTGAAATTCTTCTACACTATCACTTGCAATATTATCAGAAAGAAAATCACTAGCCAAAAGTACTTTGTCACCAGGTTGCATTTCTTGCGTAAAGCCAACAATCTTAGCATTCTTACTAAAACCACCTTGCTGTCCTAAAGTTGGTAAGCGGAGCTGACCACCGGCATTGTTAACATTTTTAGCAGGATCACCAACAGCACAAGCCAAAATAGTCACTACCCCAGTTTTATTAACATATAAAGCCACTGCATCACCCAAAACACCGCCACTAACATATACTTTATTATCTTTGAAAACAGTGCTGACAACACTAACAGTAGTTGATCCTCCCCAATTCTGAGGGTCATCCCCAGGGTTTCCTAAATCTTGCTGCCAAAAAGTATTCTGTGCACTATCAAGTGTACCTAACAAAAGACCTTTACACGCCTCAATATTTTCAGCTGAATTAGTACCAAAAAGCTCTTTTTTTGCTAGTCCTTCTAAACATCCAGTGACGGCGCAAGTGGCAGCAATTAACGCATGCAACTTAGTACCCGAGCCATCCGCGACCACAGCACATGGAAGGCCAGAGCTGTTAACTCCAAATCCCATTTGATCACAATTGCGACCTTGTTTATCTAGTTTATCATTTATTCCGCCATAACTTGCATGTGCACAGGCTAATCCTGGTAACACCAATATGCCACGCGAGCCATGTGTGGTAACATTGGCCACATTGATAGGGGTAAAATAATCACCACGCAAGCGTTGTGTAAAATCAGAAATACTTTGCATCGCTTTTTGCACTGCCCGCTGCGTGAACCAATCATAAATGCAGTGAAAAATTTTCTGAATTAAATTTAGCTGTGTGTAATTTTCTGCAGAATGTGTCTCATAGCGCTCTTTTAAATTAATAAAGGCACGCTTCAAATTATCTATTTCTCTAGCTTTAGAAAGTCCTTTTTCTTCATTAAGATCAGAGGAAAGAGGTTCTTGATTCAATTTTTCTATCTCACATAGTTGACTAACACGATTAGCAATACTCATCATGGTACTGCGACTTTCTTTATCCGGAACAACAATCGAGTTACCACCTTCTAAGAAAGCCACATAACCGTGATTTTCTAAAGAAGTATTAATTGCGGCTGTTAATTGTTTGATTTGTGTATGGAGGTTCATTAAAACCCTTTAATTATAATTTTGAGCTTTCTATTTTTATGATAGGTATATTTTTTTTGTTTGTCAAAGCCGCCTGTCAGTATTTCCATATTTCACTTGAAAAATAAACACCATCTAGCTTAGCCTATAATTGGTTTTACGAATTGATTGAATTTTGACATAAGTCAACTATTTGAAATTAACGTAAAGATCAGTATGGATCTTTTTTGGACAGCCTTTTTGGACTGCCATTTTGGACTGATAGCTCAGTGGATAGAGCACCCGCCTTCTAAGCGGGTGGTCGTAGGTTCGAATCCTACTCAGTCCATACATTCAATTTTGAATACCCGTTCAGAGGTAGCAGGTTTTGGATTTTTAACGCAAATGTCGTTTGTACTAAATTTTTACTTTTATACCGCAATAGTATTGTAATTAAGCACATCTAATTAAGCTTGGTCGATCAGTTATCATAGAATACAGCTCACCTTATACAGAATTGGAAAAGTAGATATGTCTACCTCACATACATTTAATATTGATGCAATTGTTGCACTCAGTGCCGATTTTTATGATATAGACAAACTATTAAATGCTTATAAACAAACTTCTTTCTTACAATTAAATAATTGGCAACGTTTTGAGTTTATCCATACACAAATTTTGGATTGGATAAAAAATTTTACCAAGCCAGTTTTCATATTACCGACATTGCTTGATATTTTAGATCAAATCAACAAATTGCAGCTATTGAGCATAGAGCTAAATCTGGCTATTTTTGAATTTTGGTTGAATAATTATGCCTATTTAAATGCGCAAGAGAATTATGAAATTAGAGGAAAAATTACAGGCAAGTGGATAGAGCGCAGCCATTATCAATATATCTTTCCCATCGGTACAGGCAAAATATATGAGGGCTCACATATTGTCGCTGCCCATCTATCGCCTGATATCGACACCATGACAGCTTCTTTTTGGGGATGGATGGATGCTTTTAGCGCACGCTTAGGCAATGCTTTACATAGATGGTCATTGCCTGGAGGTCCACCAAAAACTCCTTTAACAAACTTATTTACCAAACTAATCCACCCTTCTTTATTTGCTTTATGTGGGCAGCTGAGCAATGCCATAACCATAAATAGTCTAGATTTAATCACACATATTGATAATGCTCATAGAGATGGAAATAGTACTCTAAATCATCCTACCAATTCCTTAAGACTAACCAGTAATTTAGATGAAATTCGCCAAAAAATGGCTGATAATGCTTTTCTTAGTGTCACAATACCTGATGAAAAAGGGAAAGAATTTCCTGTGGGAGTCATACGAGCAGGTGATATACACAAGCATAAATTGGGTACCGCTTCGCTACGCGATTTTTGTAATCTAGAAGAGATCAAGCTGCCAACATACATACAAGTTATTAGTGCTATTGATCATCATCGCTGTTCCATAAAAACTCTAGAAGCACCAACCATTATGATTGCCGATGTCCAGTCAGCAAATGTACTATTGGCAGAACAAGCATTTATAATTAACGACAAATATAGTTATGGCGGCATTTCAGAAGAGCAATTAAATAAGCAAATAGAACAACTATCTTCTATAACTACAACACCAAGCAACACTCGAGTTTTACAAAGATTATTGCAAAGACGTTTAGCTTATGCTCGGGCAACCCATTTTTACATACATCCCAAACGGGAATTAGTAGAATATCTATCATTTCTATATGCCATTTTGGATGATACTGATTTATTGGCCAAAGCGACCATGCGTGATGTGGATTGTGTCGCAAAATTACTAAATCGCATAAGCTCGTTACAGGCAGAAAGAGAGTTAGAAATAATTAATTTTGACCACCTAGCATTAAACAGCGATTACACTAAATTAGCAGTGGCACATATATTACAACATAAAGATGTATTTGCCATTTATGAACACATTTATGCTTTAAGAGAATCCGAAACAGAGCAAGATTTACAGGCCTCTCTGAACGGTGAAAACTCCCATATTTTTATGGATGTCAAAGAACAAAATGGTTGTGCACGGATTGGGCAAACTAAATTATTTAAGTCTAATTTCCCATTTTTTCTTGCACATGCTACTGCCTTTCGTTCCATTTGGCATGATCAAAGCTATACTGCTTATCAGCACCATAATCGCATTAACTTACACATTCACATGCTTAGCACTATCGCTAATGCACAAGAAATGCATACCAATAAAGTCGGTCCTTACGAGCATAATGATGAATTATGGTTTTGGATAGCACCTGAGGAAATTGCTATACAAAATTTGCAAAGCTTTCTACAAAAATTTGCACAAGGGTGCCAAGAACTGCAAAAGACTTTTTCGTTTGAATTTGTGGGTATGCATTCAAATAATTATGTGCAGATTTTTTCTTCGATTTTCCCTGAAGTTCCTTATAAAATTACCGAGCCAACTATTGATAAATCGGTGGCTATTGTGCGGTTTAAAGCGGGTGTAATAAATTCACGCAAAGCCATGATTACACCTCATCTACCTTCGGTGTAATAGTTACTCACCTTACGGATAAATAAAATTGATGTACAATTTTCAATATAAATTGCACATCAATTTACGATGTTTTGATAAAAATTTATCAAATGGCGGTAACAGCGATTTATTTACTCAGTCTTGCCATTTTCTTCTAAAATTTCTAGATTGACGCGGATGCCATTGCGACTAGCTACTGACATAAGTAGCGTGCGGATGGCATTAATTGTTTTCCCTTTTTTGCCAATAATCTTACCAATATCAGATTTTTCTACTTTAAGTTCGATAATCAGCGTCTGCGTACCACCAATTTCAGTGATTTTAACTTTATCAGGATGATCAACCAAGTTCTTGACGATGTATGCTACAAATTCTTTCATAATTCGATCCTTCACAAATATAAAACATTGATAATCTTCGAAATCGCGCAATACGTTTAGGATTGCCTGTTGTGCTCAACGATAGCGGATTATGTGATAATTTTCATAGAAAAAACCAGCAAAATCAATTTTATGAATGTGCGAGCCCTCAGACCAACGACATATAAACCTAAAATCTATAGTTAAATTTTAACAAATAAATGTAGTTTCCAAAGAAGTCTATTGTTGAATGTATTGTTTTGAATAGATACAATAACATAAGTTTTGAGTTTTGTTGACTTTTTCGATTATCAAAAAAGCTCATGTGACATATTAATATGTAGATGTTTCCGTTAGTAATCCACTTCTAATCACTAATAACATATGAAGATTTTAATTATTGGAACCGGCTATGTCGGAGCAATCACTGGCACTTGCTTTGCAGAAATGGGTTATAAAGTCACCTGTTTAGATAAAGATCAAAACCGCATAGATAATTTATTGCAGGGCATCATTCCTATGTATGAGCCCGGTCTTGAAGAGATGCTTAAACGCAATCTTAAAGCTGGTCGCTTAGATTTCACTACCGAGATTATTGCAAGTATTGCACACGCCGATATTTGTTTTATTGCCGTTGATACTCCTATGAGCGCAGATGGTGCAGCAGATACTTCACAAGTGGAAAACGTAGCACATATGCTTGGAGAAAATCTAGATCACTCTTGCATCGTTGTGACAAAATCAACCGTACCTGTGGGCACTACATATAAAATCGACAATATTATTCACAAAGCTTTACAGAAACGAAAATTAAATATTATTTGCGATGTGGTTTCAAATCCCGAATTTTTAAAAGAGGGAAATGCGGTAGCTGATTTTATGAAACCCGATCGCATTGTAATAGGTGCTAGTAGCAAACAGGCTATCGACATAATGAAAGAGTTATATGCTCCTTTTATGCTAAATCACAATCGCTTGTTGGTCATGGACGTCATCTCAGCGGAGTTAGCCAAATATGCAGCCAATGCCATGTTAGCCACTCGTATTTCCTTTATGAATCAAATGGCAGCGCTTTGTGAAAAAATGGGTGCCAATATTAACGATATTCGCCATGTTCTAGGATCTGATGAACGCATTGGTCATCATTTTTTATATCCAGGCGTGGGCTATGGCGGTTCATGCTTGCCAAAAGATGTTAAAGCGCTCATTCATCAGGGTCAGCAACAAAATTGCGATCTATCTGTATTACGTGCCGTTGATCAGGCCAATCAAGATCAAAAACGGATTATGCGCCAAAAACTATTAGCCTACTTTGGGGAAAATCGTGGTTTAAAAGGAAAAACTATTGGCATATTAGGATTAGCTTTTAAACCAAATACAGACGATATGCGCGAAGCCTCTTCTTTAACTTTAATTAATGAACTAATTGCCGATGGGGCAAACGTCCGTTTATTTGATCCAATAGCGATGCCTAAAGCTAAAAAACTTTTACCAGCCTTATCAAACATCCATTGGTGTGAAGATGAATACGAGGCTGCTCAAAACGTCGATGCTCTAGTGTTAATGACTGAATGGAAACAATTTCGATTATTGGATTTCTCTTTGCTATTGCAACAGATGAGAGGAAAAGCCTTCTTTGATGGCCGTAATCAATATCAGCCAGATGAAATGCACAGAAAAGGCTTTGATTATTTTGGTATCGGTTGCTCCCTTCTTACGCAACGCAAAGATTGCAAGACACTTTATCTTTATGCACCTTGACTATGCACTCATGAACACCTCTATGATTAATATTAGCCAGTATATGCGTACCAGCAGTCAAAAGATTCAAAATCACTTGGAGTCTTTGTTGTGCGAACAAGATAGTGCTACTGCCCAATTATTTGCTGCAGCACGCTACGCCCTGCAAGGTGGTAAACATGTACGACCCATATTAGCCTTAACGACAGTAGAGTTAATGGGTGGTAATGTTGAGCAGGGACTATCAGCAATCTGCGCCCTAGAATGTATACACACTTATTCGATGATACATGATGATTTACCATGCATGGATAATGACGACTATAGGCGTGGTCGTTTGACTGTTCATCGTCAGTTTACCGAAGGACATGCAGTATTAACCGGAGATTTTTTATTAACTTACGCTTTTGAAATTCTAGCCCGAGATGAATTTTTAACAGCAGAACAAAAAGTACAGTTAATGCACTCTTTAGCATATCATAGTGGCGCTAAAGGAATGATTGGTGGACAAATTATGGATTTGGCCAGTCAAAATCAATCTATATCTATAGAAACACTTAACGATTTACATAACAAAAAAACTGGCGCACTCATCACAGCAGCACTTGAATTTGGTGCTATTATTAGCAATGCAACAGAGCATGAACGAGTGTGCTTGAGTAAATTTGGGGCAGCAATTGGTCTGACATTTCAAATTATTGATGATATTTTAGATGTAACGGAAAGTGAGGCTAAACACGGTCGAAGCGTTTCCTCTGACATCGTTAATGGCAAAGCTACTTATGTCTCTTTATTAGGGATAGAGCAAGCACAAATTTGTGCCAACCATTATTATCAGCAAGCCTTACAAGCTTTAGCCCCTCTTAAACAAGATGTTTCAAATTTAATTTCGTTAGCCGATTTTATTTTGCATCGCAAACATTAGACTTATTTTGAGGTTGGCTTTTTTTGGAAAAATTGATATTTTTTGAATAGATTTGATTCCAAATGTGTCCCCCTTATAGATGGGTGCAGATAGGTACTAAATGCACTCTTCAAATTATGCCTAAGGTGAGTAAATAAAATAGGTAAGCACATGCAGGCCATGGTATTAGAAAAAGTGGGAGAGCCATTGATTCTAAAAGAGATACCTATTCCCTCGCCACAACCACACGAAGTACTCATCAAAGTTCACGCTTGTGGCGTTTGCCGCACTGATGTGCATATTGTCGATGGAGAACTTCCATCACCGCAGCTACCGTTAATTTTGGGACATCAAATTGTCGGCGATATTTATTGCTTGGGTACTAAAGTCAAAAAACATAAAGTTGGCGAGCGTGCCGGAGTGCCATGGTTAGGCAAAAGTTGTCATGTTTGTCAGTATTGTCAAAGTGATAGAGAAAATTTGTGTGATGAGGCTATATATACAGGCTATCAACAAAACGGAGGTTATGCTCAGTTTTGTACGGCACATGAAGATTTTATTTTAAAACTATCTCATGATTACGACGATCTGCACACCGCCCCCTTATTATGTGCAGGGTTAATTGGCTATAGAGCCTTAAAGTTAATAGGCAATGCACAACATATTGGTTTTTATGGCTTTGGCTCTTCGGCACACATTCTCATTCAAGTGGCCAAAGAACAAGGTCGCAAAATTTATGTTTTCACTCGCCCTGGCGACCATCAGACACAATCTTTTGCATGCCATCTGGGCGCTGATTGGGCTGGTGGATCGGAACAATTACCACCAGAATCCTTGGATGCTGCTATCATTTTTGCTCCCTTAGGGGCATTATACATAAAAGCTCTACAAGCCATAAAAAAAGGTGGCAAAGTAATTAGCGCTGGTATTCACATGAGTGATATCCCCTCATTCCCCTATGCCTTATTATGGGGTGAGCGCTCTATTTCTTCAGTAGCTAATTTAACGCGCCAAGATGGAATAGATTTCATAGATGCTATCAAATCAATAAAATTGCAAATCGCCATTAAAACCTATCTATTAGAAGATGCCAATCAAGCACTTACTGATATACGCAATGGCAATGTTTGTGGATCAGCTGTATTAAAAATAGAATAGATTTTTTTGCAAAGAAGTCTATTCTATTATTTTAAGTTTTTTTGCCCTTTTGAAGCAGTCAAAATGGCAAAAAAACTCAAAATTCAGGTTTATGCAACACTTGCAAAAAATTAGTTCAATTTTATACACTCCTGCCATATTTTTGCATACTCAAGCTTAGGTGAGTAATAAATTAATACCCATCAAAATTGAAAAATTGACAACTTCCATTTTTTAGCCTGAGTTATATTTTTCATCACATTTTGCATTCAGGTTGAATATGAAAGGAATTGTTTTGGCAGGAGGCAGCGGTACACGCCTTCATCCGCTAACTTTGAGTGTGACCAAACAATTGCTACCTGTCTACAACAAACCTATGATTTACTATCCCCTATCTGTGCTAATGCTTGCACATATAAAGGAAATATTAATCATAACTACTCCACAAGATATGCATCTATTCCAAAGATTGCTCGGTGATGGCTCACAATTAGGATTGCAATTTAGTTATATGGCACAAGCACATCCTAATGGACTTGCCGAGGCCTTTATTATTGGCAAAGATTTTATTGGAGCAGATTCGGTATGTTTAATTTTAGGCGATAATATTTTTTATGGTAGTCATCTCAAAGAGTTATTGCGCAGTGCCAGTGCACAAGAAAAAGGAGCGGCATTATTTGGTTATCAAGTCAAAGATCCACAACGCTATGGCGTTATCGAATGTGATGCGGATGGCCAAATTCTCTCAATTGAAGAAAAACCAACACAGCCTAAATCAACCGTCGCTGTCACCGGCTTATATTTTTATGATAACCAAGTGGTAGAAATAGCCCAAATGCTCAAGCCTTCAGCACGAGGTGAGCTTGAGATTACAGATATTAATCTTGAATACCTTAAACGAAAACAAGCTAAGCTTTTTATGATGGGAAGGGGCTACACCTGGCTTGATGCTGGCACATATGAGAGCTTAATGCAAGCCAGCCAATTTGTACAAGTCATTGAAGAGAGGCAGGGTCATTGTATTGCATCACTTGAAGAGATAGCCTTTCACCAAAATTTTATTTCCTGCGAACAACTCAAAGGTTTGGGTGAAAAACTTGGCAAAAGCCAATATGGACGATATTTAATGGATGTAAGTAAGTGACTCACCAAAGAACCCCTTTAGTACCTATCCGCAGCCATCTATAAAGGAGAAAAGAAATTGGAATGGAAATTATTGATTTAAAATTAAATGGACTAAAATTAATCAAACCACGACTACACAAAGATGAACGAGGTTTTTTTTTAGAAACTTATCAAAGCTCTACTTATTGCTTACATGGTATTGATTGTAGTTTTGTGCAAGATAACCATTCTTTCTCACAACACGGCTGCTTACGTGGCATGCATTTTCAATCTCAGCCAGGTCAAGCTAAATTGGTGCGGGCAGGTGTTGGTAAAATCTTTGATGTCGCAGTAGATATACGTCCTCATTCAAGTACCTACAAACAATGGGAAGGAATTATCCTTGATGATCAGCAACACTGGCAATTATTCATACCAAATGGGTTTGCCCATGGTTTTTGTGTATTGAGTGAGCATGCCCATGTTTTATATAAAGTAAGCACTCCTTATAATGCTAAATACGAAAAAGGATTTCGCTGGGATGATCCCATTATCAACATTCAATGGCCTATTCAAAATATGATTCTCTCAAACAGAGATCTATGCGCCCCTAATTTTTTAGATATTGAAATTCAAGGAGAACAATAATGATGCAGAAAATATGGATTTGTGGCGCTAATGGCATGCTTGGATCTCATTTTAAAGTTTTATGCGAAAAATTAAAAATCTCTTACATTGCTACTAATCGCCAGCAAATTGACATAACTGAGCTTGATGCTGTTTCAGAGTTTACTCGAAAACAAAAAATTAGCCACATCGTCAATTGCGCCGCTTATACAAATGTTGATCAAGCTGAACATGAACCTAGTAACGCTTACCGCAGCAATGCCATGGGACCACACAATCTAGGAATTGCCGCCCGTAGGCATGGTGCCCGCGTCATACATTTCTCTACAGATTATGTCTTTGATGGTAAACAAAAAACTCCTTATACTGAAGAAGATACCTGCTCGCCACAAAGTGCATATGGCCTTAGCAAACTAGCTGGTGAAGTTAAACTGCTAAATGAACATAAAAATGTTTGCCTTATCCGCTCTTCATGGTTATTTGGGGATGTGGGCCGAAATTTTGTAAGTACAATTTTGGGTTTGCTTTCTGAAAAAAATGAAATTGACGTTGTAAGCGACCAAGTGGGAAGACCAACTTACTGCCAAGATTTAGCAGAAGCAGCACTAAAGCTTTTAGATGTCAATGGCATTTTTCATTTTGCCAACAATAATGAAACTAGTTGGTATAAATATGCTTTGGAAATTTTTAACCAAGCCAAAGCACTCCATTTTCCTATCAAAACACAAATAATACGACCCATTCCATCAACAGAATATCTTTCAGCCACACAGAGACCGGCCTATTCGAGCCTTGATACTAAAAAATTTCAAGAACAATTTGGCTACAAAGCTCCACGACCTTGGCCGCTAGCTTTGCAAGAATGTCTTACAAATTTAAAAAATATGTCTCAAAAACAAGAATGACAACAATAAAATGATAAATCGCAAAATACAAAACATTTTAGTTACTGGTGGGGCGGGTTTTATTGGCTCAGCTTTTATTCGTTATCTACTGTCCCCTGCTGTTAATTTTTCAGGTGTTTGTGTAAATTTAGATGCTCTTACCTATGCTGGAAATTTAGAAAATTTAAAATCAATTCAATCTGATGTTCGCTATGTCTTTGAAAAAGGTGATATTTGCCAAGAAAATTTAGCTGCAACTGTTTGTATAAAGCATAAAATTGATACTATTATCCATTTTGCTGCTCAAACGCATGTCGATCGCAGTATTGATAGTCCACAAGCTTTTTTGGAAACTAATATTCTAGGTACTTTTCAACTTTTAGAAGTAGTGCGTAAGCAACCACATATTCATTTTCATCACGTTTCTACTGATGAGGTGTATGGATCACTAGGTCCCACCGGTCATTTTAATGAATTATCGCCCTATCAGCCAAATTCTCCATACGCAGCTTCTAAAGCGGCTTCGGATCATTTTGTTAGGGCCTATCAAAATACCTATAATCTTTCCACTTGTATTTCAAATTGCAGCAATAATTATGGCCCATATCAATATCCTGAAAAATTAATCCCTTTGGTGATATCAAATTGCTTAGCTGGAAAAAAAATTCCCGTTTATGGCAATGGAGGGCAAGTGCGCGACTGGTTATATGTTGAGGACCATGCTAAAGCCTTACATTTATTGCTGCAGAATGGACGTACAGGTGAAACTTATGCAATTGGTGGCAATGCACAGTGGAGTAACATAGATCTTATAGGACAAATTATTGCTATTAGCGCCGAAATGACCGCCACACCGATTAGTGATTTGCAAAAATTAGTGACCTTTGTATCCGATCGTCCAGGACATGATGTCCGTTATGCGATCGACCACTCCAAAATGAGTGCAGAATTTGGCTGGCAACCACATACACTATTTTTAGATGGATTGCGTCACACTATTGCCTGGTATATTAACGTCTACGATAGAGTGCAGCGCGCCAATTTGAAAATAGATGTGTTGGCCCACTAAACGCCAATAAAGCATACAGTGCATCGCACAGAGGCATTTGTACTAAATCGCTCATAATCCATTCCCACAACAAATTTCCCGATAAATCCCCAAATCCCCCCCCAGATAGATGCATCTTTTTACCCATGCCATAGTACAATAATAATTGTATAAGTGCGCAAAGAAAGGCAAAACTAAAAGTCATGATCGGCAAGGTACTCAAACGCTGTTCAAAAAAATGCAAGCGACTACGATATAAAAATAAAGTAGTTAGACAATAAATTAAAGCGTATGTTCCCAGGGTTGTTTGAAAGGCTAATAAATCAACGCAAAGGCCACATAATAATGACAACCACAAACAAGTCAGCAATGAATAATTACTGTATTGCATGACCATAAAAGGGGCAAAATAGAGTAAATGCAGGGTTGGCCAAGCAAAAGAAAGTATTAATGCCAAAATACAGGTATAGGCAAAGGATAGTGTTAGCTTTATTAGTTGATAATTGTGTTCAATATGCGCCTCTTGAAAGAAAGATCACCGGGATTGTTTTTGCAATTAATTTTAAATCAAATTGAAGTGAGTGATTATCGATATAATATTCATCCAATTTAATGCGTGTCTGATAACAATTGATATCGCTTCTACCTGATACTTGCCACAAACCAGTTAACCCGGGGCGCATGCATAGAATTTTATAGGCTTTATCACCAAAGTGGGTATTTAGCTCTTGTTGAACTACTGGTCGCGGCCCCACCACGCTCAGATCTCCTTTAAATACATTCCAAAATTGAGGCAGTTCATCTAAAGAGGTTTTGCGTAAAATTTTGCCAAAAAAAGTCACGCGTGGATCATTTTTCAATTTGTGGTACAAACTCCATTCACGCTGCAATACCGGATCATTTTGTAAAATAGATTGTAAACGTTGCTCAGCATCAAGATACATCGTACGAAACTTATAGCAACGAAATAGCTTACCACCCCTACCCACACGTATTTGAGAGTAAATAATAGATCCATCAGAGGTTATAAAAATCAATACTGCAATTAACAAATATAAAGGAAACCCGATTGTTAAACAGAGCAGACTAAAAAGAATATCAAAGGCCCTTTTAGCCGCTAAATGCTTAATAACATAAACTAAAGGTGATATGGATTGACAATCGCTGTTTTGCACCATGCAACCTCTTATAATGGAAGTGACAACTGCAAAATATCATAATGAATTAGAATAATGAAGGCAAGTAAGAGTGAAAATCCAACACTCTAAGTCAATCCAAAAACACACTCCACTAAAATGGCAAGAAGCTTTAATATATTTTCATCGTATTTAGGTCTGGCCATTTTAATTATTATTTTGTGTGTATAATGCCAAAAAGAAATATTTTTTTTGTTTTACTAATCATTGTAGCTTTATTAAGCTTGGGTGCCAAACTATATCACTATCTGACTGATGGTTTTAGCAGTAGTAATATCATTTATGTAGAGATGCCGGACAATAGCCAAACGCCACTTGAGAGCGAACAAATAAAATTATTAACACAAATTTTCAAACAATCCTTTACTTACATGAATCGTGGCACACAATGTTTTGCTTTTGTGAGTGATGATAAGCAATATGTGTTAAAATTTTTTAAATACAGTGGACTTAATCCCCCTCCCTTTATTTATTTGATACCAGAAATATATCCATTCAAGTCCTATAAAGAAAATTGGCTTAGGCAAATCAACGCAAAGCGGCGCGAATTATTCGAGGGTTACAACCTTGCAAATGCAGAAAATAAAGATGGAAGTGCTTTAATATATGTTCACTTAGCTGCCACACAAAATCTACCTGTGCACGTCAACCTCATCGATAAAATAGGCTTAAAGAAGCAAATCCCATTAAATGAGGTAGTCTTCATCCTGCAAAGAAAAGGGGAAACGCTACGCGCAAGACTACAAAAATTATTGGAAGCTAACCAAATAGAGCAAGCCAAGCAAACGATTGCTGCAGTTTTAGCTATGTATGTTTCTAATTATCAAAAAGGATTATACGATCGCGATCATGGTGTAATGTATAATATTGGTTTTGTAGATGATAAAGCTTTTCATCTTGATGTGGGGCGTTTTAGCAAAGATTTGCAAATGCAAAATCCGCAAAAATATAAAACTGATTTAGCGCATGTACTATGGAAAATAGACCGGTGGACACAACTTTATTACCCACAACACCATCAATCTATTAGCTCATTTATTGCCCAAAATTATTTTAATTTAATTAATGAGCCATTTCCTAAAGAGCACTTAAATACAGAACACCACGCCAATAAATGAGCAAGATTTGTGCTTTATAAAAGATTGAAAAATTTAGCTAAAAATTTACACAATTCCTTGACCCACTTTGTTTATCCTGCACATTGTTTGTATTGCCACAATTTTCTCCCTCCCGCTGCCCCAGTATTGTGCCATTCTTGTGCAAGTGAATTAAAGTTGCTTGATCCAATAGAGCATTGTCAAAAATGTTTTAATTTTAATCTGGAAGCTAACCACCCTATCTGTCATGAATGTCTGCAGCGCCCATCGTTATTCAACAAAGTGGGGGCGGCCTTTAATTATGAGGGACCGGCCGCTGAGTTAGTTAAACAATTAAAATATTACAACCAATCCTATTTGGCGCAAGGTATGGCAGCTTTTTTGGTGCTGCAGTTTGATCTATTAAAGTGGCCATTGCCAGACCTTATCGTACCGGTTCCTATCTCAAAGCTTCATGCCATTGAAAGAGGTTACAATCAAAGTGCCTTATTGGCAGTGCATATGCAAAAAATGCTTAAAGTTAGTATAGATAATAAAGCTTTATCTCATCGCAGCAACACATTCAGCCAATCCTCCCTAACACTTGTGCAACGCAAAAACCTAGCTACCAAAAGTTTTGTGTTAAATAAAAAAGCCAATGTTACTGATAAAATTATTTTGTTAATTGATGATGTGATGACTTCTGGTTTGACTTTGCAGCGCTGCGCCGAGGCATTGAGTGCAGGTGGCCCCAAGTCTATCTATGGCTTAACATTTTGCCACACTTCGCCTTAATAGACTTCTTTCGAAAGAAGTCTAATGACTCACCTTACGCATAATATGTGTAAGTGAAATTTTTAAAAGAAGTCCATTTGATGTGTACGCAAAAAAATAGCGGTGGTGTTAAAAACCACCACCGCTAAACTTGATTTTATTTGAAGAGGAAAATTGTGATACACTACCGTTGTGGTGCAGTACCGTAAACACCCTCTGTCATTATAAAAGTTGATTCTAATAGAGCGCGTAAAAATGTACCTGAGATAACGTCAGATATTGTAATTTTAACATTTAGTACACTATATCTATCGTTGCTAGTTTGCTTTTGTGCATTGTAAGCCTGTTGTACATTTCTAAATAATTTAAATAGATCATGTGCAACCATCGCTGTCGCTGTCCATTGTGCTGTTGCTAACACAAATGAGGGAAAGAAACTAGTTACAAAGCTTGCCACTTGATAGACTACAACTGGAATAAATACATATTTAACTGCTAAGACAGCGTCACTGAGTGATTCTGGGCTACCAAAATATGCCACAGCACCTCTACATGCTTCGCTAGCAATAACTTGAATATTTTTTGTGAAAATAGTGATTTCGCTAAATTTTTTTTCTTTGAAAGCTTGACAAATACCTTCGTAACTTCTTTTGGCTTCCTCAGATAAAGAAGATTCAAATGTCTCAAATATAGGGCGCAAAGCTGGAAATGTGTACGATTCTATTTTTCTTGGCTCGGCTTTTATGTTACTAAATGCTGCTGAAATATTAAATTTAAATTGATCCCACTTATTAGCTAAATCTTCTTTAATGCTAGTCATTGTTACACCTCTTTTTTTTAATTTTACTATTAATTAAGATAAAGTTCTTTATAATATTATTCCATTTGTTATTTATTGGTCAACATCTTTTTTTAATAGCATTAAAGAATCTCTTGCGAAATAATCTTTTCAAAAAAAGAATAGATTGCTACATTTTGGAATTTTAGCAGACAAATAAATTCTTGATCTTTTCTAAATTTTTTAATAACTCACCTTAAATTTGAGTTTTAGGAAAAGCAAATGGTTGAATATGACGATAGACCGGCCCAGTTGTTTATTTATCCGGCTATATTTTTTATGCTTATTGGAATGTCAATTGGCGTATTTTTATCTTTTAATACCTTTGTATTTGCCGATTACTTTGCTGGCGAGTACATACATTTTGGCAAAGTGCGTCCAGTGCATGTTGGTAGTGTCACATTGCTATGGTTGTTATCAGCTAATATTGGTCTAATGTTATATTTTATTCCGCGACTATGTGGTGTTCCGTTATGGCGTCCTAAATTGGCATTAGCGGTAGGGGGATTATGGTGGTTCACACTAATTATTGGTGTCAATTCTTTCCCTTGGGGCACAAACTTTGGATGGGAGTATGCAGAATTACCAACTTGGGTTTCATGGCTTCCGATAAAGTTTTTATTTGCCATAGCTTGGTTACTACTAGTGGTGATTTTTTTTATGACTATTTCAAGACGCCGCTTTGAAAAATTATATGTATCGCTATGGTATAGTATGGGGACCTTAATTTGGACCACATTTACTATTTTTATTGGCAGTTTTGCTATTGAATGGTTGCCTGAAGGCATTTCGCGGGTTAATGCTAGCTGGTTTTATGTACACAACTTAGTAGGACTTGTTTACACACCCATGGGGCTAGCTATTGCATATTATTTTTTGCCAAAGCTTGCTAATACACCAATATACAGTCATCGTTTATCAATGATTGGCTTCTGGTCAATAGCTTTCATTTACGCATGGATTGGCACACATCATATGATTCACGGACCCATTTCACAGTGGTTGCAGACTACTTCAATAGTTTTCTCAATGTGGCTATTTATTCCAGTATGGACCGTGGTGTATAATCTTTTTGCTACTTTGCGCCAAAATTGGTCTAAATATTTACAAAGCGCCCCCATACGTTTTCTTATGATGGGTACTATTTTTTATTTGATTACTTGCATTCAAGGACCTTTGCAATCATTACGCAATGTCAATGAAATCACTTCTAAAACTGATTGGATTATTGGACACTCACACATTTCTCTATATGGTAGCTTTACTTTCTTTGCTATTGCCGGTATTTATCATGCAGTTCCAGCTATAGTAAAAAAGCCGTTGTGGTCTTTTAGATTGGCCGATTGGCATTTTGCTCTTAACCTGTGGGGTAGTTTGTTATTCTTATTCTCATTATGGGTGGGTGGTTTTTTGCAAGGATTGATGTGGGCCAATTGGGCTAATGGTTCTTCATATGCAGATTTTTATGATAATTTCACACGTGTCTCATTTATTGACACAATTACCAGCATGCGCTATTGGTGGATTATGCGGGCTACTGGCGGTGTCATTATTTTATTTGGCAACGTCTTATTTGCAGTAAATCTCTATAACACTGTTACTTGCGCAGTAGTACCTGAATCAGGCCAAATAACGGCACGAGCAACTATATGAATGAAGATAATTATACCAAAAATGAGCCCACAGATACCGAGCACACTACAAAAAAAGATGTTGGAAAAGAGCCATCCATTTATCGCTTAGAGCGCTCCGCTATTTTTACCATTATTGGAGTGATTATTCTGTTTGCCTCGTCCATTATAGTAACATTAATTGCTCCACGCTATGTAGATTCTACTTGGACCACCCCTTCCAGTTCATATCAAGTCCAAATGTACGAGATCGTCGATCCGCATATTTATATGCGTAATCAAGCACCAAACAATGATTTGCAATATGTCATGCATTTAAATGATGGCTTTACTTTGCTAGCTTTTGTTGAAAACGATAATTTACAAATAGTGGCACCACCTGAATTAGAAAAATTTATCACACACACACACGATAACCACTTAAAATTAACCTCGCGCCTATTATTGCTAAGAACGCCCACACAACAAGAAACAAATACACAATTAGGACAACTGCAAGTCAAAAAAACAACCACCAATGCTACTGATGCTCCTTCTGATAAGCAATCAAACAAGCCAAAAAAGATTATGGAATTGTACGATCCACAAAAAAAGGAAGCTTTTTCTTTTGATGCTGACGGCGGCCCTTTGCAAGATTGGGTGGATCAAAATTTTGAGATTCTAGATGACAAGTTAAAACAACCTTATCATGGATATGCAGGGGTAGTTTATGTAAAAAACCCGCAAGAATTTCTGATAGAACAAGGTAATGGCAATTTGTGGCAATACGATCAAAACGGCAAATATATAAAAGATGTGGCAGAGCTGACGGGTGAAAACCTCCGTTTTCAATCGCGTCAAAAACTAATTGCCGATGGTGAACATTTATATGCTATTGAGGGCTGTTGGTACTGTCATACTGATCAAACACGCACTTTGATTCATGATACCGTATTAAATGGCACTGACGATTATCCGGCCCCACCCTCTTCAGCAAATGAATATATTTATCAAAAAATCACCTTCCCTGGCACAAGACGTGTTGGACCTGACATTTCGCGTGTAGCTATCAAACGGCCGAGCCGGCATTGGCATCAAATACACTTTTGGAATCCCAGAACAGCTAGTGTCGGATCAATCATGCCTGCTTTCAAACACTACTTTAAGGATAATGGGGCAAATAGCCAGCCCACGCCAAACGAAAAATTCGAAGCTATCTATCAATACTTGATGACTAAAGGCTCGCGCATCACAGCACCTACTCAGGCCTGGTGGTTAGGTAAAGATCCAATTAATACCAAAGAGATCATTGAAGGACAAAGAAAACTATGATAGTATGCAGCATCATAGATGCCAGCGGTGTTTACGGTAGCCTATTACATTACGGTTTGGTCATTGCCATGGTCGGTAGTGCTTTTTTAATATTTTGCTGTTTATGGAAAAACAAGCGCTTAGATATGGATGAGGCACCTAAATTTCAAATGATGGATGAATCTGATATTCATGAACAGTGATGATCCCGAAATTTATGGAGAAGACCCACAAATTGCTAGTCGCGATGCTAAAATCCCCAAATTTTTATGGGTTATCTATATCTTACTTCCTATCTGGGGAGTGATTACCTTTTACTATTTTTGGAATGGTAGCACAGGTTGGTTGGATGGTGGCTATTGGCGTGAATTGCAAATCGCTGCAAATACAAAATTCGACAAAGAAAACACCTCAGAACCATAATCATAAATTTCATACAAAGATGCCAAAACACCTTATCTTGCAACTTAAATGGCGCATTTTCAAAGTTTCCATTTTTAGTCTTTTATTCTTTGTAATTTTTAGCCCTTATTCAGATTGGATTGATTTAAAAATAAGCCATTTATTTTATCATGATGGCTTATTTGATACTTTTCCACTTTGGAGTGCTATCTATAATTATGCAATTTTCCCATCTTGGGTGGCGGTTATCATTGGTCTCCTTGGCCTTTGCTGCTCATTATTTGCCACTTACCGTCATTGGCGGGCCACTTGTTTGTTGCTTGTACTAACAATGGCTATTGGGACAGGCTTAATCATTCATGGAATTTTAAAAGAGAATTGGGGCAGAGCACGCCCTCGTCAAGTAACAGAATTTGGTGGCACACAGGAATTTAGTCCTTTTTATTTACCAGTACATGCCCAACGGCAAACTGGAAAATCGTTTGCCTGTGGCCACTGTTCGATGGGCTTTTATTTTTTTTGCTTAGAAATGTGTGGTCTTCTTTATCAACGTCGCTGGCTGCGCAATTTAGGGATAACTTTAGCCTGGAGTTTAGGTTTGCTACTTAGCCTTGCACGAATAGCACAGGGAGGTCATTTCTTGTCCGATACTATTGCTGCTGCATTAATCATGTGGTATACAGCGGCAATTTTAGCTTATTTTATTTTTAAAAATGTGGCTTTAGAAGTGAACTTAGAACCGGACTTGTCAAAGGAGCCGGACTTGTCAAAGCATACATAACCTGCACAGGCTACTCTACATCTTCAAGTTCTTCATCTTCAGGTTCAAACTCTTCCAATGTTTTAGATTTTTTACCAGCTATTTTGCGAATAATGGCTAAGGTCCAGGCAATAATCAAATAACCCCAAGCCAAAACAAAAAAGACCAATGAAAAGTAATGTAATATACCATAAAAAATTAAAACCGCAGCTAAAACGGTTAATACTACCACACGAAAAGAAGCTACCCTAATTTCTAAGGTCTTGATACTAGGAAATTTCCAACGACTAATCATACAATAACCAATTAACACAAGCGCTAATGCTAGTATCCAGGTTTTAATGGTTAGCGAAAAGCTAACCATTGAATGCCATTGGTCTGAAAATAAAAATAAATTCAGCGAAATAGCCGCAAAAGCAGCTGCCGGAATTGGTAATCCGGTAAAATGCTTTTGATGAGCATGCTTGAGCTCTATATTGTTTTTAGCAGCAATGGCACTCACATTAAAGCGCACTAATCGCAAAACACCACATAGAGCATAAATCATGGCAGCACTGGTAATCAAGAATGATTGATCGGTACCGGGCATGATTGACAAACTCTTTAATATAACCACTGAAGGGGCTACTCCAAAAGAAATGGCGTCGGCTAATGTATCAAAAATACCGCCAAAATCACTTTCTGCATGCATAGCTCTGGCAAGGGCTCCATCTAACATATCAGCAAAAGCTGCCAGCAACAAAATACCAGTAACTGCTGAGAGGACTTGAAAATTTACCTCCCCGATCGCTATCATATTCATTTTGAAAATAGCAAACAACCCACAGGACAACCCAAAGGCTGTTACCACGTTGGGGAGCAATGCGATTCGCTTTAATTTTTTATTTTCCATAGCAGCTAAATTTAATTTTTTAATTGACCTAAACGCGTTTGTTGTTCAGGTTTAAGTTTAGATTATTTTGTCATAAATAAAAATACAAGTAAACGCTTAAAATTTAGTACATTGTCAATTTTCATGATGTTCAGTATAAAATTAATATAATTTTTTTCTCCGGCATTTAATAGACTTATTTGCAAACTGACTTTTTTTAGAAAAATTGATATTTTTTGAATAAATAGACTTTGCAAAGAAGTTTACTAGAAAAAGATCGAGAAAATATTGATTTTTATCGCACAATGCAAGTAGTCAAAAACGCATACTACAAAGGCAGCACATGTCAGCTAAAACATCCCATCTTAAAAATGTCGGAGAAACTTACCATCAATTCGAGTTGCATAAAATCACTCCCATTGCTGAATTACAATGCATTTTGCGTGAAGTCGTCCATTTGCCAACAGGTGCTCATATTATGCACATTGAAAATGATGATACTGAAAATTTATTTTGCCTAGCTTTTCGTACAGTCCCTTACAATTCAAATGGTGTAGCACATATCCTTGAACACACCGTACTTTGTGGCTCAAAAAAGTTCCCTGTTAAAGATCCTTTTTTTGCCATGAATCGGCGCAGTTTAAATACCTTTATGAACGCCCTTACTGGCTCAGACTTTACCTGTTATCCGGCGGCAAGTGAGGTAAAGCAAGATTTTTACAATTTACTAGAAGTTTATTTAGATGCTGTCTTTGAACCAAATCTAAACGAGCTAAGCTTTTGGCAAGAAGGTCATCGTTTGGAATTTACAAATCTTAACGATCCAAGTTCTCCATTACAATACAAAGGGATTGTTTATAATGAGATGAAAGGGGCTCTTTCTTCAGGAAACGCCCGTCTGGCCGAAGCTTTCAACGCCACCTTATTTCCTAATATTACCTATGGCTATAACTCTGGCGGTGATCCACAGGTTATTCCGCAATTGACGTATGAGGAATTAAAAAAATTTCATCAAAATTTTTATCATCCAAGTCAATGTTTATTCTTTTTTTATGGAAATATGCCTCTTGAGAAACATTTGGATTTCATTGCACAGCACACCCTTGATCATGTGCAACCCATGCCACCACTTGCCAAAATTGCTTTACAACCCCGCTTTAAAAGCCCTGTTTTTCGTCAATTCACCTATCCAATTGCCAAAGATGAAAGTAGCGTTAATAAAACATTGATTGCCCTGGGATGGCTCACATGTCACATCTTAGAGCAAGAGACAGCATTGGCATTATGTATAGTCATGATTATTTTGATGGATACAGATGCCTCTCCACTTAAAATGGCATTGCTGCAATCAGGTCTGTGTAAACAAGCCAGTGGGTTTATCGACATTGACTTGCAAGAGATTCCGTGCGGCTTGGTCCTAAAGGGTTGTGAAGCTGAACAGGTAAAAACATTAAGTGAAATTGTTAAAAATACGTTGCAGAATCTAGTCGAGGCAGGCATTGCTTTGCCACTGATCGATAATGCCATGCATCAATTGGAATTTCATCGCAGTGAGATAACCGGAGATCATTCACCATTTGGTTTATCATTGTTTATGCGCTCAGGGTTATTAAAACAACATGGAGCCGATCCAGAAGAAGGATTGAAAATTCATTCATTATTTGAGCGTTTACGCCAAGATATTCTGGCTACACCTAACTATTTAGGTAAAATAATTAAAGGTTATTTTTTAGATAATAATCACTTTATTACCATCGTAATGACCCCTGATCAAAATTTAGCCGAGAGTGAGGCAAGTGCTGAAAAACAAATACTGCAAGAAATTAAAGAATCTTTGTCAGAGGCACAGATCAAAAATATTGTAGAGCGCGCTGTCGCTTTAGAGGCCTTTCAAAAAAAACAAGAATTGGAAGATATCGACATCTTACCAAAAGTTACTTTAAGTGATGTCCCCTTAAATGTTAAAGAATACCCAATTGTACATCAACAATGTGGTAAGTTACAAGTTTTTCACCATCATGCTTTTACCAATGAAATTGTTTATGCCGATTTAGTATTTGCCTTGCCACATATTCCTGAAGAAGATTTGATTTATCTCCGTTTACTGACTGTAATTCTTACTCAAATTGGAGCCGGTCAGCGCAATTATCAAGAGAATTTAGAATACATTCAAGGGAATACCGGTGGAATTGGAGCCAGTATTAGCTTAAATGTGCAGGCCAAAGATTTTCAACACTGCCGACCTACATTTCATATTAAAGGCAAAGCTTTACACCATAAAGCTGAGCAATTATTTACACTATTATATGATATAGCTGTAAAACCGCAGCTACAAGATGTTAAACGGATCAAAGAAATTATTAGCAAACATTTTAGTGGCCTTGAAAGCCAATTCAACCAAAGTGCTTTAAAATATGCTATTAATTTATCTTCTAAGGGTTTGAATATACCTTCGCATCTAGCTGAAAAACTCTACGGATTGTCTTATTATCAGCAATTACGCACTATTGTACGGCAGATAGATAAAGAGGAAGCTAAAAAAGAAACTAAGCAAGAAACACATCTTATACAAAAACTAAAAAGTATGTGTCAGCACGTATTATGTCTTGCCCATCCCCATTTAATAATTACTTGTCATCGTTCTAAATACGAAGAATTAAAAAATAATCAATTTTATGGTTTGCATAATATTCCAACCACAGAAGCTCATTCTTGGCATGGAAAATATCCCTTAGAGCCTACTTTAGCACATGCTCGCCATATAGCTTCCCCGGTGGCTTTTATTGGACAAGTTTGTTGCACCACCTCCTACATTGATCCTCAAGCACCCCTATTAAGCTTAGCTGCCCGTTTACTAGATAACCTAACTTTGCATGCTACCATCCGTGAGCAAGGTGGCGCATATGGCGCCGGAGCGGTGCATCATCCAACCTCAGGCACTTTTTATTTTTATTCATATCGTGATCCAAATATTGCTTCTACTTTGGCAGCTTTTCGCGAATCAATTGAGAACATTTTACAAGGAAATTTTGATGCCGATGATTTGGAATCAGCGAAGCTTGAAATTATTCAAGATCTCGATGCCCCTATTTCTCCAGGTAGCCGTGCCGAAGCAGCCTACGCTTGGTATTTGGAAGGTAAAACTACACAAATACGACAAACTTATCGAACTGCATTACTTGCAGCAAGCACAGAGCAGGTGATTGAAGCTGCCAAAAGTATATTGTGGCCAGCTATTCAAAAAGGTGTGCCAGTTATTTTTGCTGGCGAAGATTTATTAGCAAATTATAACAACCTACAAGACCAAAAAGCGCAGACATTGCTACCAATTGAGCCTATTTGATGTCAAAAACAGCCTTATATAGTGATCAGCAGAGTTTAGTATGTGAAGGGTGGCTGGAAAGTTTTAAAGAAGTTTTTAAATTTAGGGAACTTTTTTATTTTTTTATCTGGCGCGATATTTTAGTGCGCTACAAGCAAGCTTTTTTTGGATTAACTTGGGCCTTAATTAGGCCTATATTAAATATGTTATTTTTTACATTGGTGTTTGGGAAAATAGCACATTTACCTTCTGATCATGTTAATTATGGATTGTTTGTGCTAGCTGCCATGCTGCCATGGCAGCTTTTTTCAAGCGCTACCGTAGAGGCTGGCAATAGTCTAGTAAACCAAGCACAATTGCTATCTAAAGTTTATTTTCCACGGCTTTTAATTCCAGCCGCACACATTGGTGTTAATTTGCTTGATTTTGCCGTAACGCTAGTTTTGTTTTTAATATTATTGCCTATCTATGCTAATTACCAGTGGTCGTTACTAGCCACACCATTTTTAATTTTATTGACCCTCATGCTTTGCCTTGGTAGTGGCATTTGGCTTGCAGCTTTAACTGTCAGATATCGCGATTTTCGGATTATTGTACCTTTTTTTATGCAATTTGGTATGTTCATTTCCCCTGTTGGCTATGGCTCATTTTTAATCAGCGATCATTTGGCTTGGTGGTATGCCTTAAATCCATTAGTAGGTATAATTGACGGATTTAGGTGGGCCTTTTTTAGCCACTCTCACCCATTTTTATTATATAATATTATTGTATCCACTTTTATAACCTCTTTGCTATTCTTAGGAGGTTTGTTTTATTTTAAAAAAACTGAAAAGTTGCTTGCCGATATCATATGAGCATTATTGTAGAATGTCTACGAGTTTCAAAAAAATATACTCTCTCCCCTGTCCAAGGTTACACAACTTTAGTTGAGACACTTACACATAGATGGCGCCGTGCCACCAAAGCACTTTGTGGAAAGCACTCTAAGGACACTTCCCCTCCCATCAATGAATTATGGGCCTTGAAAGATTGTGACTTACAAATCATGACTGGTGATCGTGTAGGTCTATTAGGGCGCAATGGTGCTGGCAAATCGACCCTTTTAAAGTTATTATCACGCATTACCATACCCACATCGGGTTTTATAAAAGTGCATGGTCGGGTGGCAAGCTTACTTGAGGTAGGTACCGGTTTTCATTTAGAGTTGACTGGTCGCGAAAATATCTTTTTAAATGGGGCCATTTTAGGGATGACCAAAAAGGAAATTGCGCGCAAATTTGATGAAATAGCTGCTTTTGCAGAAATTGAAAACTTTTTAGATGTTCCTGTAAAACGCTTTTCAAGTGGCATGTATATGCGATTAGGTTTTGCTATTGCGGCTCACGTGGATCCAGATTTATTAATCGTGGATGAGGTCTTAGCGGTTGGTGATATTTCCTTTCAAGCTAAATGTCTAAAAAAACTTAACCATTTGAGCGCATGCGGCACTACTATTTTATTTGTGAGCCATGATGCCGGCGCTATTTTGAATTTATGCAATAAAGGCATTCTACTTGAAAAAGGGGCTGTGCAAGCCCAAGGTGGCGTGCAAGAATGTTTAAATATATATATGCAAAAATATCGCAGCCAAAATTTGTGCTGGCAAGGCAATGATGGCAACGCCCAGATCCGCTTTTATCGTTTGGCATTGCAAAATAATGATTTAAGACGTCAATTTTTTTATAATGATGATCAAATACAAGTAGTGATCGATTATGAGATTTTGCAAATATGCGACAACTTCATTATTGGTTTAGAAATTCGCAATCTAAACGGACAAATATTAGCTAATTCGCATATTCAAGAAAACGAAATAGCTTTTGCTACAAGCTTAGGAATTAAGCAGGCTATTTTTAATTTAAATGGACATTATTTTCATCCTGGTGAATATACTGTGCACTTGAGCTGTCTGCTCCCTTCTCATAGCTCTGTTATTAGTAACGATATCTGTGTAAAACTAGTGGTTTATAGCCAAACCACAACTAACCCTCTTTTGCCAAACTCTCCCACAACACTAAGTTTGGGAAACGGATGGCAATCGAAATAAATTCACGATACTTTCAAAGCTCGTCATAACGTTGAGGAGAATCACCCGCATTTGAACCGCGTTGGCCTTTTGTATGATGGCAATGAGTGTGAATTTAAGCCTGAAAAACATGTTTTTGGTAGGGATGCCAATAGCTTATATGCCAAAAAATGGAAAAAAATTTATTCTGCAGAAGAGCAACAAAGACCTGATTTTCAAGATAGGTTGCTTGCCGATGCCGAAGAGAGCATTTCCTTCTTAAACAAAAAAGCTGGCAAAAAAGAATCGACTGAAGATTTAGTTGGAGATTTAGAAAAAACAAAAGATCTGTTTGCTCCCTATAGTGAAATATTAGGATCGGTTAAGGGCTCGGTAGTGAAAGGTGTATTTGTATTTCCCAAGGGCTTACCGCAAAATACTGAGAAAGTGATGCCATTATTAAAGAAAATTTAATAGAACAGTTAAAAGAATATAAGAAACATATTATCGAATAGTTTGTTATTTTATAAGTGTATGTTGATGGCTTCGAAAGGCACTCTTCAAATTATGCGTAAGGTGAGTTCTTTAAGTCTAGTACCATCTATAAAAAAATAAGGCTACCCTGAATAACTTCAGAGTAGCCTTAGGCAAATTCAAATTAGTGCGCACCTACTATAATGACGATTGGGCAATCTCATGCTTTGTCACTTCGCGATTGTGGAAATAAAGCATCACTGGTGATGCTATAAATAAGGAAGACAATGTTCCTACAAGCACACCAATAGTCATTACCAGAGAGAAGGCAAAAATAGACTGTCCGCCTAGCAATACTAATGACATTAGCACTAATAACGTAGTGCCGGAAGTCATAATAGTACGACTTAAGGTTACATTCAAAGCATGATTGATAATATGCGGGAAGCTCATCTTACGCATAATATGCATATCTTCTCTGATTCTATCAAAGACAATAATGGTATCATTTAATGAATAACCGATAATTGTCATAATGGCACCGATTACCTGTAAATCAATTTGCACAGGGAAACCCAAGGCATGGAATATGGCCAAAATACCTAGCGTGATAATCACATCATGTATTAGACCTGCTACAGCACCAATGGCAAATTTAAATTCAAAACGGAAGGTAATATAAATTAAAATCGCAAGTAATGCAGCACAAAGAGCGATAATAGCATTGTTGCGCATTGCATCAGAAAACTGACCACTCATGATGGTCCAATTTTTTTGCAAAGTAGCCAATTGCGTTGGTTCAATAGGCAAATTATGTGCATTTAAAGTATTGACAATCCAATTCAAGCGCGGATCACGCACATAATCATAAGTAATGTCTGAAACAGGCACATTGCTGACATCAGGCATTTGATAAAATGGGTGATCTTTTTCATTCATGCTAGTGCCTAGCTGAATACGCAATTGATTAGGATGACTTAATTGTCGTACTTCAAAATCACGATGCGATGCACCACTGTCAAGTAGCGCATTGATGGTTTCCAAGCGATAATTAGTATCGATCGCTTTCTCCTGTAGATCCACAGTCAGTGAATAACCACCTGTAAAATCCATACCTAAAATCGTTTTGCGCTCAGCAATTAAGAAGTATGTCCCAATAATCATGACTAACACTGATATCCCAATAGCCTTTTTGGCTTGTGCTAAAAAGTCAAAATGGGTTGTTTTTAAAAACTTTGCCATTGTCAACTTTTTATGTTGTGGATTGCGCACCCAGTTAGCAAAGAAGTAACGAGTCATGAACAGTGCTGTGAACATAGATGATACGATACCGATAATCAAAGTGACGGCAAAGCCTTTAATTGGACCTGAGTCAAATTGAATTAAAATCAAAGCGGCAATAATAGTTGTAATGTTGGAGTCGATAATGGCACTAAAGGCTTTGCGATAACCAGCATAGATAGCCGAAGCAATACGTCCGGAGATAGCAAATTCTTCGCGCACACGCTCAAATACCAAAACATTGGCATCTACTGCCATACCAATTGTCAATACAATACCGGCAATACCTGGTAATGTCAAAGCAGCACCTAAATTTTGCAGCACACCCCACATAATAAAAATGTTGAGTAATACAGCACATGAAGCTACTAAGCCGGCAAAGCGATAATATCCAATCATAGCTACTACCACGAGAACTAAGGCTACAATAGAAGCCACGGCACCTTTAGTACGCTCTTCCTGCCCAAGCTCGGGACTGACGTTCTGCTCAGATAAAATACGTGGAGTAAAGCTCAATGATCCCGCTTTTAAATCAGCTACCAATGTGTTAACTTCACGCTGTGAAAAACGACCACTAATGCTACCGCCTTCGCGAATTGGTGAATTTAAAGTAGGTGAAGTAATGACACCACCATTTAAAATTACCGCCATCCGCCAACCATGTCCTTGCGAATAGACCTCTTTTTGAGTGCCCTCAATGCGATCTTGGGCAAACTGCGATGTCCAAGTATAGAAATCATCGCGTGGATTGCCAGTAGTGGATGTTTTGTTTCCATCATATGAGCTCTTAACGGCAAAAGTTAGAATATTGCCATGCATTGCATCATAACCAGCTTGAATATTTTCAAGATTAGAACCCTCTAAGGCATAATTGTGGAATACAATCAACAAAGGATGTGTATGGCTTGATAGCTCCGATATGTCCGATTCGCGGAAAATGGCAATTGACGATAACTCATCGTTAAATACCGAATTAATGGCCTGATCACTAGGATTAGCTAAACGCAATCCATTATCATAAAGTATAGTAGCATGTTCACTACGTGGACGAAAATGTCCAGAAGTTGATTCATCACCACCCAAATGATTCCAGGCGATTTCTTTTATGCTATCGATATCTTTGCGATTAGTGACCGTGGCTTCATTCCAGACCTCTTGCAAAAACTGGTTAACTGATGCAGCAAGGGCTTGATTTTGCGTAGAAAATTTTTCGTTCACAATATGAAAATACATAGCCGAAGCTTTCACTAAATCACTTGCAGAAAGATTTTGTGAGCCTGGGAAATCGAGAACAATGGTTGAATCTTCAATGCGGATAGTACGCTCAGCTACGCCCATTTTGTTGATTCGCTCATACAACTCATTTACTGCTTGTTTTAAATCTTCTGGTTGCGTTACAGGACGGTTATTTTGATCTAATAAACCAATACGGACAGTTTTTCCACCCGATAGATCAAGACCCCATTTTAGGATTTTGCGATCATCACCACCAAAATATTTGCTAGCACTTAATTTAAAGTTTTCCCAGTAAACATTTTTGGTAGGCGCTGGCACTGTGTAGTGATTGGTAGCATTCAAATCAACTTGTGCGGCATGATATGCTTCATTCCACTTGAGTAAATCTTCTTGAATGCGGTCGTTAATTTTATTGTTAGTCAAAATACGCTGCTCAACGTCTGAAAAATCTAGCGTAGCAAAACGACTGCTCCCTTTTACTACAAAATCTTCACGTGTTGCTTGCAATAGTGCACCATAGTAGTCATCGAGCTCAAATATAAAATCTTTGCTAAATTCTTTAGGCAGACCAAAAGAAGAACCTGGATAGCCAATGAAGCCCATTTGCTGTAAGATATTACTTAATTGTGTAAAATCAGCTAGCCCCTTTTTGTCTGAACTTGGTTCGCTATCTTGTGCACTTGGATTAGGCAAAATATCACGCACGCTTTTGGCTATGACATATATAGAACCATTACGCAATCCTTTATAAGATGGATTTTGTTCTATATTTGGTGAATATACCACTAAGCCAAACTTTTGATCTTCTAGCGAACCGCTGGCATATTGCTCATAACTTGAGATGGGATAAACATCTCTGGCAAAATCAGGCGATGTAGGCTGCCAATTGGTCGATAGTTGATTTAAAATTTGTTGACTTTGTTGCTTTGCTAAATAACCCAAATTCATCACTAAATAACTTTGCGCATTGTTTAAACTGTCCAAATCGACTACAAAATTATCGTTATATGGTTTAACTTGTTCATTAGAAATTTGAGCTACACGAGCCAAAGCATTAATCAATAATTTATTGACTTTATCTTTTTGCATGGCGTTGCTTTCACTAGCAACTGCTTGTGTTTCCCATGACACAACATCATCGTACAGGTTAAGCAAAACTTGGCTGTTTTTCCAATTAATAGTTAACCCTTTAATTAAGGGGTGATAACCACTTAAATCAATATATTGCGTTGCATCAGCAGAGCTCTGGTTAGTCGCTAGAAGTTTTTGAATTTGAGTGTTGGTAAGTGGTTTATGAGGAGCTTGGGCATTAGCGATGTTTTTGCGCAAAATATTTAGTGCATTATTAACGACTTTCAATTGGTTTGAAAGCATGGCTAGCTGCTGCATTTGTTGTGCATCAAGAGCAATACCGTCTTCACTAACTTTTTGTAAGTCGGTTTGATCTGATTTTAATTTTTTTTGTAATTGTTCTAAATTACTTACATATTTTGAAACAGAACGGCTAGCGTTTTTACTTTCTATTTGCGACAATGATTCATTGTAACGCTTAGCAAGCGCGCTATCAGGGCCAAAAGTGGTGTTAATATCGACAACTTGACGTGCTAGCTCAATGGCTAAGTCGTCGCGTTGTACATTTTCACTATCGTTAACAATGGCATTAATTTCCGTAGCAGCTTTACTTGGTCCTGCAATGGCCAAAGCTACCTGAGTAACACGATCGTAAACAATTTGACGATATAAAGGAGCAATAGCGCCATTTGCGTCATATTTGGCAGTAAATTCAAATAGTTCGCCTTGTTGCGCTGGATCTAATTGCAAACCAACTTTCCGCTGTACTAATACTTTAGTAGAATCGTTATTGACTTCGCTAGAGGAGAGTTCTAGTTGCGCAGGGGTAAAAGGAATTAGTGCGCCAGCACGCGGTAAAAAGCGGCTGAACAAAGCGGCATCTTTTTCATTTTTAAAAGAAATTTCAATCAAACCAGCATTTTGTGGTAACGTGCTAATCGTTGCATATTTAATACCCAATAAATGATTAAAAGAGGCTAGCCAACTTTCAGAATCATCTTGCAGCTGATTGACACGCTGCACAATAGTGCTGGAAACTTCTTCTGCTTTACCTGCATCCACAGGTTTACCTAAAGGTTTAGAATAGAAGAATAGTGTAGGTAAAATATTGTAGAGCGTAAGCACTAGGACGGCAATAATTAGCATTAACTGCCAACGCTTTGGTTTTTCCATTATCTGATACCCCTTTTATAAATGGAGATTTTGACTAAATAATAGCGCGCGTACTTTAGATTACAAATTCGGCACCTTTTTTCAAGAAGTCTAATAGACCTAATCAAAAATTGCCTATTTTCTAAACAAAGCAAGTTTTGAAAAGGGGTCTAACAACCTCAATTTTTTGGTTTTTAAAATGGCAAAAAAAACTAAAAATTCAGGTTAACACAAAAGAAAAAGCATAACAAATCGTTGCTGATTATGTCCACTAGAATCAAAAAACCAAATGTTATTATTGCATAAGAAAATTTTTCAACCTCAGCCACTAGCTTAAGTTGATGGCTGAGGTTGAAATTTGAGCTAAGATCTGTGGTTAATCACAAAATTCAAGTTATTAACAAACAGGGTTATCGTCCACTAATATGAGGTGGTGGTAATGTTACGATTGCGCTTGGATTATTACCTGGACCTGTGCGATGCATAGCAGGATCGCTAGGCGGTGCTTGTCTACCAACACCAGGACCTGTGCGATGCATAGCAGGATCTCTATGCGGCATTATCTGTCCATCCACACCAGGACCTGTGCGATGCATTGGTGGATCATTACGCTGACCATCCATAACAGCGCCTAGTCTAAAAGGCATAGCTGGTCGAACACCAGGACCTGTGCGATGCATCGGTGGATCACCCATGACTGTATGTGCACTCAAAGCTTGTGACGCTTGTGTAAAAAAACTTTGCAACGCCATAGCATTGATACGACGATTTTGAGGAGATGGAATTTGGCGATTGCCTAAATCCCCATCACCATTGGTCGTATCTGCAAAATGGCTTGCTCCATTCAAACTATAATTAAAGCGAGTCATTGCTTACTCCTATTATTGACGATAAGGAGAATAACTTCTTATATTGGCAATACTATATGGAAAACCGTCCATATCAGCATTAATCATGATATATGATACTTGCGAAAAGGTACGCCATTTGTTATTCAAACCAAGAATGATACGATCGCCCTCTTTCCAATATGAAAAGTTTTTGTCTGACTGATCGATATACCATTCTGAATTATCATTTAAAAAAACAGTGCGCGCATTGCGATCAATATAGGAGATAAACAAGGTATGTTCACTAATTAACATTGGTGCTGAACGTAGATTGACAAAAATAGTTTGTTGTAATGCTTTATTGCGAATAACATAGTCATAACCTGAAAAATAAGACAATATTGCACAACAGCCACCAGTATATTTTGGTTTGATTTCTAAATCTTGTGTATAGCCCCATTGTGGATGTTGTTGTAAAAGATGGCGCGATATAGGTGCCACGTTCCACCTTGAACCATCATTAAGTTCAATTACATCAGCATTAGCAGAAGCGGCATATAAATAATGTGAAGAGGCACGATGCAATTGACTATGCACATGATCATATACTTGCGCCGATAATTGCGGCAAAGTTACATAGCTTAACACACATGGCGCTAATGCCATGCTAAACATAAAAAATAATTTCTTAGCTTGTTTATACATTATAGGAGCTCCGTTATAAATTTTTGTAAAAAATCACACCTAACAATTAAATACTATTCTATAAACTAGATATATAAGTTTTAATTTTATCTAAACTTTATCGTCGAACTTTATCTCTTTCACCAGCCCCTACGCGAAACATGCAGACACCATCTTCCTCATCAAACGATCTACTAGTACGTGCACGCGCTGCTTTAGCTGATTCTCTAAGCCTACTAGTCTCACCAGCTCCAACGGGATGCAATCCTTCGTCCTCATCTTCAGGATGTTTTGTTTTAATTTCGAATCCGCCTTTGTCGCGAGGATGGCCATAAGTTGACGCACCAGGTCCAACTCCATACATAGTAGTAGGATCATCATCAGATGGTTTAGGACGTGACCCATATGGTCTAGGACGTGACCCAGACACACCAGTTCCAGTTACATACATAATAGGCTCGTCAGCGCGTAGATCGCGCCTACTATAGCTAGAGCCAGGCATTTGACAAGATCGACTACCTGAATCAAACGATCCCCTAGTAGGTGCACGTGCTGCTTGAGCTAATCCTCTACTAGGCTCACCAGACTGACCAGGTCCAACTGGATGCAATTTCGGCCTATCACCTTCTTCGCCTCGTCGGCGATTATTTGGTTGACGTGTTTTATATCCATAACTAGTAACCCCAGCACCATCGGTCGAATTCTCAAATAAAGACTCTATACTATTACATGCGAAACCAAAACCGTCTGAAACAGCGCCTATAACACCATCAAAACTTTGCCAAAAATTAAAGGTGAAACTAGATCCCACTCCATAAGGATTGGGTGGGGAAGAATTATCTGAAACACAGCGTCGATAAATCCACAAAATTAAACAAGCTAACGGCACATAATCCAAAACAGTAGCCGTTCTTGGCCAACTACGCCTGATATGATTAGCACTTTCATTTGACAATATACTCACACCAATCCCTAAAATGGCCTCCAAAAAAGGATGATCATTTGCAGGAGGTGGATTTAAACCTGGATAAGGGGGAGGTGCACCTTGGCCATCCGCATAAATTCCAAACATTTTTACTCCAAAAATTTTAATTAAATAAGATTAATAATTATACACATAGCTATATGGCTGACCATACAACTCTACATTGATCAATATGTAAGGATAAATGGCACTTTCCCTACTATTGTTGTTCACACCTAACATTACGCGACTACCTTGCGACCAAGTTGACAAATTTTGATCGCGCGAATCGACATACCAAACCGAGTTATCAGACAATACAATAGCGCCAGCGTAACGGTCGACTTGCGTAATAAAAAGAGTTTGTGCACCCGCTAAAATAGGCGCTTTACGTAAACGAACAGCAATTCTTTGATTTAGAGTGGTATTATAAATCACATATTTGTAATAAGCGGAATTTGTACGATGATAGTTAATGTAGCGTGGTGTAATAATTAAATCTTGAGTATAACCCCATACTGGATGTTGTAGTAAAAAATGACGATCTTCTTCAGCTACGTCCCATTTTGAGCCATCGCCCAATTCAATCACACCCCCATCAGATGACATGGCTGATAAATATTGATGCGCCTGAGGCATTTCAAGGCAATCAGGACACTGTTGTGCAGCTAAAGATGCTATTGGTAAAGAAAATGTGGCTAATATTGATAAACAAGAAGCCATCATAAAAATTGATTTTTTTAAATTATGCATACATTACTCTTTGGTTTATAAATTATTATAAAATTTCAATTTTTAAACTGACAACCTTGTGCAATTAAGGCGTCAATGTAAGTTAAATCAAAATCACAACTAATGAATTTTTCATCTTCAAGCATGTGTAAATGAAAATCAATTGTCGAATGAACTCCGCCAATATGAAATTCGCGCAATGCTCGTTTGCCAATCGCTATGGCTTCAGCTCGAGTAGATCCCTTTACAATTAATTTAGCGATCATTGAATCATAGTTAGGAGGTATAGTGTAGCCAGAATAACAAGCACTGTCAACCCTAACATGTGGACCGCCCGGTGGTAAATAATACTCAAGCTTGCCTGGCGATGGGGTAAAATTATGTTCAGGATTTTCGGCATTGATCCTGAACTGCATTACGTGTCCATCATAAACGATCTCTTTCTGTTTGTAGGATAGCTTTTCGCCTTGAGCAATTTTTAATTGCTGTACTACAAGATCAATTCCCGTTAGCTCTTCTGTGACCGTATGTTCAACTTGAATGCGAGTATTTACTTCCATGAAGTAAAAATTTTGATTTTTATCTAATAAAAATTCGACTGTGCCTGCTGAATAATAACCAGCCGCTTTAACGACATTTACGGCACACTCACCAATTTTCTGACGCATTTTTGGTGTTAAGACAGGACTAGGTGCTTCTTCGATTAATTTTTGGCGTCGTCGTTGTGTAGTACAATCGCGCTCTCCTAAATGAATATAGTGTCCATGTTTATCGCCTAACACTTGCACTTCAATATGGCGTGGACCTACAATCATTTTTTCTAAATAAACATCGGGATTGCCAAAGCTGGCTTCAGCCTCGGCGCGCGCAGCTGTAAACTGTTTAATAAACTCTTCTTCACTATGTGCAATGCGTATTCCCTTGCCACCACCACCGGCGACAGCCTTTATAAAAACAGGGAAGCCCAGTTTAGCTACTTCTTGGCGCGCTTGTTTAATATCAGCTACAACCCCTTCCGAACCGGGGATAACGGGACAACCTGCAGCTTTAGCGGTCGCTTTAGCGCGTGCTTTATCACCTAACAGGGCGATTGCTTCCGGTGATGGACCAATAAAGTTTAGACCACAGCTCTCACAAATAGAAGCAAAATTGGCGTTTTCACTCAAGAAGCCATAGCCTGGGTGAATAGCGTCAGCACCTGTAATTTCACAGGCCGATAAAATATTAGGGATTTTAAGATAAGAACGATTGGAGGGCGCTTCACCAATACAAATGGCCTCATCGGCATGCAATACATGCAATGCTTCGGCATCTGCTTGAGAGTATACTGCTACAGTCTGTAATCCTAAATCATGGCAGGCGCGAATAATGCGCACCGCAATTTCACCACGATTTGCAACTAAAACTTTTTTCATAATTAAGCCTTTTTTGATGTGTTAAAACAATATTTTATAACAAAACACATTCAAAAATTACTCAATGATACGAAAAAGTTTGGTACCAAACTCAACTGGTTGACCACTTTCAACCAAAACTTCCACTAAAGTACCCGCAAGATTGGCTTTAATTTCATTCATCACTTTCATCGCTTCAATAATACATACAATCATGTTTTTATCTATTTTATCACCAGCCTTTACAAAAGGAGGTTCTTCAGGTGCGGCAGCTACATAAAAAGTACCTACCATAGGAGAAACAATAAATTGACTATTAGCATCTTCTTTTTTGCCCTCAACACTTAGAGGAGCAGCCAATTTAATAGATGGCATCTCAGAGGCGCGTGATAAAGCTTGTTCGGCTCTGTGTAATGTAGAGTAACGCAATTGTTCTTCAGAGCTATGTTGGATGGCACCAGCATTATAATTATTGCTTGGCACTTCTCGTTCAATCACTATCTCAAAGTTATCTTTTTTTAATTTAAGACGTTTGACATCTGAACGTCCTACCGCTGTCATTAGTTCTTTAATCTGCTTTAATTCCACTGCTAATCCTTTGATAAAAAAAAGCTATATATAGTTTATGCTATTAAAATGATTGCCATTGATGAAGAAAGATTAATTCTTCTGGCGTTGATTCACGCCCTAAAATTTCATTGCGATGGGGAAAACGACCAAAGCGCATAATTTGCTTTTGGTGCAACAAAGCGTAATTTAAAAATGATTGCATGTGTGATCGCATTGAAGGAGCCACACTATTAACTAGTTGTTGATATAACTGCACAGAAAGTTTTTGAATATCGGCATCTTCCGTATGCTCAAGAGGTAAATAAAAAAACGCGCGCATGAAGGGTTGCAGTTGTTGGTCTTGCTTTTGCTTAACTCCCTCAAGCACCAAACCTTTTGCCATCGCATCATACATGAATGCTTGACGTTTATCCGTATTACAATATATGCACCGTGGAAATTGATGTAATAACAAAATTAGTGCAAGTCGTCCCGTTGGTGTATGTCGCCACTCATTCAACTCACCGCGTTGCGCCTTCAAGATATCTTGCGAAAAATTGGCTTGGATAAAACGAGTAGTATCACCATTTTGATTGCGCCAAATAGCCACTTTCTCTGCTGGAAAATCATCGTCTTTATTAAGTTGACCAAACCAAAAATCTAAGATAAGAGCTGCGCGATCTTTTTTATTGTTTTTTTCGCTAATTTCATTATCTCTTAAATTGACGGCAGTTGAATTGTTTAGAGATGCATTAGAAATATTTTTATCAGCTATACTTCTTGAAATAACAGCTGAGTGATTGGAAGTATTTAAACTATCAATATTTGGCTCATTGCTATTTTCAAGAGATGACAGCGATCCGCTGTATAGTGAGGAACTAACTAGATAAAATAATATGAGATTAGTAGAGCAAAACCTTATTAAAATATTCTTAAGTTTAAATTTTAGTCGATTCACACTAGCTACCATCATCCTACCATCGTTTTGAATTACACGCGCTGAATATAGGCGTTGGCTTCAGTATCCACTTTAATGATATCACCCATTCGAATAAATGGCGGTACCTCAATGCGGGCGCCAGTTTCTAACACAGCAAATTGAGTTTCACCCAAAGAAGTTTCATTGAGTGGCAAATGATGCCCTGTTAATGCTTCTTCATCAAACTGTGTTTTTACAACCATTAATTCTAAGAAATGTGGTAATTCTAAAGCAAAGACAATATCATCGTAAAAAAAAGCTTTAACCTCAGTCCCCTCTTTCAGATAGTGTACTTTGGCACCCACAACTTCGGCTGAAACAAGGACTTGATTCAGATTCACAATATCTAAAAATAAAAAATCAGCACCTTCTATGTAAAGGAACTCTAATTTACGCTCTAAAAGGGTTACATCTTTAATAGGCTGATTGAGTTTAAAATCTTTTTCGATAATTTCATTAGAACGCATATCTTTTAAACGAGCTCTAATAACAGATGTCCCTTTAGGAACAGAAACTTTGCTGCTTGATTCAACTTTATATAGTTGATTGTTTATCGAAAGTGTCATACCGGGCGTCAATTGATTACTAGTCGTCATTCATACCTTCAATTAATATTAATTATGCGATATATGTGCCGCCTTACGCATTTGTTCAATCGCTAAGCGCAAATCGGCCTGATTGAAAAGACTAGTGCCGGCCACAATAATATTCGCACCTGCCTTCACACAATCATTCACATTTTGATCATTTATGCCACCATCTACTTGAATATCGACTGGAAGGTCGATTTTATTGGCCATCTCACGCACAAATTTTACTTTGTCTAACACTTTTCTTTCCATAGTCTGTCCACCAAAGCCTGGATGTACAGTCATTAAAAGAAGCATATCGCATAAATCTAAATATTTGATTACCATGGAAGCTGAAGTTTCGGGATTAAAAGCCAAACCTGCTTTTATATTACATTTGCGTATATACTGAAGAGTTTCTTCAACGTTTTCAGTGGCTTCAAAATGAAATGTAATTTGATCTGCACCTGCTTCAACAAAGCGCTCAATATAATCAAACGGATTATAAATCATTAAATGGATATCTAAACGGAGGTTGGTGGCTCGATTAATCGCTGCCACAACGCGAGGACCAATCGTCAAATTTGGGACGAAATGGCCATCCATCACATCAAGATGTAGTCCATCAGCACCAGCTTGCTCTGCTCGTTTGGCCTCGTCAGCTAAACAACCAAAGTTTGCAGCTAATATAGAAGGATAAATTTTTATAGTATGTTTGTTAGTAGACATGCCGCACATTAAAGCTTAGCCGACATTGATAGTCAAGTCAAAAAACTCATTAACCTAGGCTTTAATTTGTACATTTAATAGCTAGTTTCATTAGATTTCTTGCCAAACTGCACCCGGGCTCATTAAAAGTTTTTTGTGATTAACTTTTATTCTGAGTTAAAGTTATCAGCAAGTTTTTCTCTTGTTACTTTCTTAGCGCTGTGTTAACTTATTGCTTTTAACGATTTTACTATGAAGGTAAACCTATCATTATGGATAAGAAAACAATTCTTTTTGTAGTAGCCCTTTCCATTACGTTATTTTTTGTTAATACCATATTCCAACAGCAAAATATAGAAAAAAAACAGAGCTGGCTTAAAGAACAGCAACAAAAAGAAAAACAACTAAAAGAGCAACAAAATACAAAGAGTCAAGTTAAAGAAAATTCTCAGGCTGATAAAAACATTTTAAACGAAAACTCACCCACTATCACTGCCACAGCGATTGAAAATAATAGCAATGCGGAACAGTTTTATGTCCTTGAAAATAATTATCAACAATTAGTTTTCTCTAATTACGGTGGGGCCATTGCTGAAATTAACCTACCATTTGCTTCTGAAGATAATAAAGTCAGCGTTGTACGCGAGATTGAGTTTGATCGATTAATGGTTAAACAACACCCCTATAATACTCATTTTCCTGCTAATCCCTACTACACTAATAACGATTCAGCAGGCATGGTATTGCATGAAGAAGGCAAATTGGGTGGATACTATCCTTTATTGCGTCGCTCATTAATTGAAAAAGCGCCTCGTCGCAACATCTTGATTCCTCCCCGTTATTACGCGCTTAACATTGTTTCTGAATATCCTGAACAAGCTGAGCTTGTTTATAAAGTCACACATTTTGACAAACACTCCATTACTTTTGAAGGTCAACAAAATCAGCGTAAGATTAGTAAGACCTATTCGCTAGGGTCAGAAGATAAACCGCAAGCCCCCTATTGTTTAACTTTAGAGCTAACTATCGATGGCGATTCACGTGGATTATGGCTAACCTCTGGGATTCCTGAAGTAGAATGGATCTCAGGCGCACCTGCTCCCGTATTAAAGTATCGCTTAACTAGGCATCAGCAGTCGGAAGTTGAAAAAATTGATCTTCCGCAAGAAGCTGTCACAGTCACCTCAGCAAATATTGATTGGATTTGCAACTCCAATGGCTTCTTAGGGATGATTTTAGATTCACTCAATGTCACCGATCCAGGTTATCGCGTACAATATATTCCTGGTACTGCAGCACCATCGCGGCTCTTGGAAATCGATCAAAATTATAATAGATTTAAAGCAGCTGATTTACCTGGCTACATGGCATTAATTCCTATACACACTAATGCGCATATGCCTATCCAATTTCGCTTTTTTAGCGGACCCTTTGACTCCAATATCCTCAAAACAGTCGATGCTCAATATGCAGATCCGGCCACTGATTATAATCCAGATTACATTGCTTGCCAAACTATGCATGGCTGGTTTACTTTCATTTCAGAACCATTTGCTAAATTCCTATTTATCTTGATGAATATTTTTCACCAATTTACCGGTTCATGGGCCTTATCTATTTTCTTACTGACAGTTAGCTTACGCATTATGCTTTATCCGTTAAACGCTTGGTCGAGCAAATCAATGGCCCGTATGCAACAAATTGCACCTGAAGTAACCGCTATTCAGGCGCGCCATAAAAAAGATCCACGTAAAGCACAATTGGAAATAATGAATTTATATCGTGAACGGAAGATTAATCCCGTTTCCGGCTGCCTCCCCTTATTAATACAAATGCCTTTTTTAATTGGGATGTTTGATCTTTTAAAATCAAGCTTTGCTTTGCGTGGCGCCTCATTTATCCCAGGTTGGATTGATGATTTGACAGCTCCTGATGTATTGTTTAGCTGGTCAAAACCTATTTTCTTTATCGGTACTGAATTTCATTTGCTTCCAATTTTATTAGGTGTTGTTATGTTTTTACAACAACGCTTAACTGCCAATATACCAAAAGATCCAGCCTTGCTTACCGAACAACAGCGGCAACAAAAAGCAATGGGTAGCATCATGTCTGTTGTTTTTACAGTGATGTTTTATAATTTCCCTTCCGGATTAAATATTTATTGGTTGTCTTCAATGCTTTTAGGTATGCTGCAACAATGGTATACCAACAAGAGTTTAAAACCATTCACGCCAGTAGTGGTAAGCAAGAGTGCACAGGCCCGTCAGTGAAATTATGCAAGAGAGATACACATGCAGGCATGGGAACAATTTATTTTGGAACAAGAAGCGGAATTAGGCTCTCAAACCGTGCAAAAATGGTTAAGATGTCTACAAATAAGGCGCTTTGATGCAAGCAATTTATATTTAGAAGCACAAGATTCATTTCAGGTACTTTGGTTTGAGGAGCATATGCGAACCAAAGTACAAAAGAGATTAATCAACGATCAGCACAAAAAAATTAAAGTACACCTAAAGTTGTGCAAGCCCGAGCGCGCGACAAAAAAAAGTCAGCCACGCAATACCAAAACATTTAAAAATTCTAACCAGCCCACTTTTGAAATTGCCTTTGACTCACTTAATCCGCTATATCAGAGCACTAACTTTATATTTCACGCTAATAATCAATTAGTGGCTAAATTTATTGCAGAAATTGGAAACTGCTCTCCTGATATAGCAACTTGCAATCCAATTTACTTCCATGGAGCTGTGGGATCAGGCAAAACACATCTCTTAATGGCTTTAGCACATGCTTTTCAAAAACGGGGTTTAAAAACGATTTATGTGCGCTGCGAAACATTTGCCGAACATGTAATTAGTGCTATTAGAGCCGATGCCATGAGTGATTTTCGCCTGGCTTATCGCGATGCAGATGTGTTAATTATTGATGATGTACATATATTAGCGCGCAAATGGGCAACGCAAGAAGAATTTTTCCACATTTTTAATACTTTACATTTAGCCAATAAACAGATTGTATTAGCAGCAGATAGTGCACCACAAGAACTACAGTTTATTGAACCGCGCTTAATCAGCCGTTTTGAATGGGGCATTGTTTTGCCATTATATATTCTGCAAGTGAATGAAAGACAAACATTGCTAGCTAACAAAGCGCAAGCACTTAATTGTCAATTACCTAGCGATGTGGCCGAATTTTTAATCGAAACATTTAACAGCAGCCCAAAAGCATTAGTTAAGGCATTAGAGGCTATGACCCTACGTTTATATTCACAAAAACAAGCAGCCTCTTTAAGTATACCTTTCACAAAGGCCTTATTAACTGATCTGTTGCACGATGAACAGAAAATGACTCTAACGCCAAACAAGATTGTTCAATTAGTAGCTTATCATTTTGGTATCATCGAGGAAAATATTTTAGGGCGCATGCAGACCAAAGAATATGCTTTAGCCCGCAAATTGGCTATGTATTTATGCCGACAAGAATTAAAAATGCCCTTTATGCAAATTGGCAAGTTTTTTGCACGCGATCACTCTACTGTTATTACAAGTGTCAAACAAGTTCAAGATGAACTTGACAAAGATAACCATCACCTTATAGCCGATTTTAACATCATTTTGCAAAAACTACATCGCTGATTTAAAATCCTTTACAACAAATTTCAGCGCAATCTACAATGTCTATTTACATGTTGCGCAGAGGAGCAGATTTTTATGTTACAATTAGATTTAAAGGGAAAAATTGCCTTTATTGCCGGCGTAGGCGACGATCAAGGTTTTGGATGGGCAATTGCTAAGATGTTAGCAGAGGCCGGAGCTACTATTCTTGTTGGAACTTGGGCTCCGGTGCTCAAAATTTTCACCATGAGTTTTAACGGAGGAAAATTTGATGAATCACGTCGTTTATCAGATGGCTCACTTTTAGAAATTGCCAAAATTTACCCACTAGATGCCGCTTTTGACCAAAAAGATGATGTACCCTTTGATGTTTCTGAAAATAAGCGCTATAAAGATTTGACTCAATACACTATTGCAGAAGTTGCTGAGGCCATACATCGTGATTTTGGCAAAATTGATATATTTATCCATTCTTTAGCTAATGCTCCCGAAATACAAAGTGATTTGCTCAATACGTCACGCAAAGGTTATTTAGCCGCTTTAAGTGCATCAAGCTATTCATATATTAGCCTTTTGGCACATCTTGGACCATATATGAATGCTGGTGGTTCAGCTTTATCATTGACTTTTGTGGCCTCTCAGCAAGTAATACCAGGTTACGGTGGAGGGATGAGCTCTGCCAAAGCTGCCTTAGAGAGCGATACACGTACATTGGCATGGGAAGCGGGCCGTAAGTGGGGTATTCGAGTTAACACCATTTCCGCTGGACCTTTAGGCAGTCGCGCGGCACGTGCTATTGGCTTTATTGAGCAGATGATAGATTATTCGATCGCTAATGCACCTTTAAGCAGACCTTTGTTAGCTAACGAAGTGGGAGCTGCTGCTGCATTTCTATGCTCACCATTAGCGGTAGCAATAACTGGGACTATTTTGTATGTCGATAATGGCTTACATGCCATGGGGGTAGCCGTTAATAGTCCATCATTAGCACAAAATAAAAGCTAATTAAATTCGATATACCTACATTATAAAGAGGTACGGTGGAGTCAGTTTCCAAAGAAATCTATTTTACTTTAGCGCTGTTCCACGATTTTAAATGTACAGGATTTTGGAAGGATGACAAGAGCTTCTCCTTTAATGGAAATAGTAGCTTGTGACTCAGCTATTGTATTGCAAATACTCTCCTGAATGCCAAGTTGCAGTAAGTAATCTTTACCATTATAGGCTAATCCAGATGTAGTCATTTGAGCTTGAGGATATCCCATTATAGCACAATAATCTCCAGCTCCTCCTTCAACAACTACATCGGCATTGCAAACATAGAAGACTTGTTCTTTCTCTGTCACAAGAGTGAGATCGCGATCGGATCGGTGATATTTTTTTAATACCCCCAAATTTCCCAAGGTATGGTCCATCCTTCCTCCGATTGCTTGAACAATAAATATGGAAGTAGCCGTTGCCTTATCACAGTAAATAATTCCCTTCTCTAAATCGGTATAATTTTGATCCTTAGCCGGAATAATCGTTATTCCAAAATTGCCCTTATAAGAGGGACTATATTCATTAATTTCAGAAAACACCCCTAAAACACCCCAATAGGTTGGGTCTTCTATCGAGTCGAAATCTCCTAAAATGCCATCTGGGTATATTTTCAAAGACTTAAACCGATTGACAGCTCCATCTAAAGCAAGTACTTTTCGATTCTTAAGGCTTTCTTTCAGCTCATCTACAGGAAAAGGTGATCCATTTGCAACGATCACCCAAGGATTTGACCACAAGGACCCAAACAAAAAACAGCTTATACCTAAAAACATTGCAATGTTAACTATATTCATAATTCCAAAAAAATCTTAAATTCAGGTTAATATGTCACCAATGATAATTTCGTTATTGTAAATTTTGGCATTCTCTTGCAAACCACGCTTTTGCGCTTCTTGCAGTCTATTTTCTAAAATCATTTTCAAATCAGCCTTATCTTGTAATTCATCGGCACTCATATTAGAGTGAATAACAGATTCTGTTTCTTTTAAAATCTGCTGCAAACCACCCCGTTTTGCCATATTAAATTTTTCGTTAATTATTTTCTTATCATATTGTGGGTATTGGGAAGTTAAAACTTTTTTAAATAATTTTCCAATATCACTATCTAATTTTTCTTTGCGGGCAGGTATAGGAGTAGAGGACGCAGAGTGCAATTTTGAAACAATTAAATCTTTGAGATGCACTAACGATTCAATTAAATTATGAAAACTTTTCCAAAATGGTGGACAACCACTTTTTTCAGTTTTAAAAAATAAACTACCATCACTTTGTCTTGCAAACAATATAGTATGCTTACCTGCTGGTAGCCCCATATCGCGCAAATCAATACCATATTGGGTAATATTTTCCTTCTTTAACATTTCTAAGCGTTCAAGTTCCTCTATATTAGCTTTTCCATCATTTTTAGCTATTTCAATTTGTGCTATTTCAGCATCTCGCAAAGCCTTTCTCTTTACAAGGTCATGTTTTAAGTGCGTTGAAATGCGAGAATAAGATAAATCATTAGCTTTACCACATGCCAACAAAAACTCTTCAAAACGTGCACCATTTTGCAGGCTAATAGCGCCATTGGTGTAAATATCGCCATTTTCCGCAGCGCGTGCAAATAGCAACCATGCAAAATCAATAGCTGCTTCAGGATTAGCATTTTTAGTTATAAATTCTTGCCAAGCTTCTTCAGTATTAATTTTAGCAAAAGTTGCTATTTTGGCTTGCAATTTTTCTGCCCGTTCTAAATGTCCCTTCATTTTTTCCAAATCTAAACCTGGCGAATACTTCAGTAATTCTTCTAATTTTTGATCACGAAGTACTTTGCGACTATCAGTCTGATTAATGCTTGGCGACAGAGGAAGTTGCGTCTGCGAAGCATTAACAAATAAAGCTTCGTTTAAAGAATTCATAAAAACCTCTAAGTATAGATTCGTCTTTATTTTAATTATAAAATATTCAATTAATTAATTTCTATTAAATTATTAATTTACTATTGCATAAAAAAATTATTACAAATAAAATTAAATCATAAAGATAGACGTATTAAAGAGATAAAGCACACAAAATCTATAAATCTCGTTTTTGTTAATTTAAACTAATAAGAGTGCAGTATTATTAGTTAGAACCATGGTAATGGCCATGTTAAATATATTAATAGTTGGTGCAACCGGATTTATCGGAAAAAGATTAGTCCACCATCTTTTCGAAAAAGGTCATCAAGTTTACATCTGTGGCCATTTAAATGCCAAAAAATTAGCACAGCAGCCACCCTTACTGATTTATATAGATTGCAATAACGCTCGAACATTGAAGAATTGTATGCAGCACATCGATGTGATTTATTTTATTGTGCACTCTCTATCTGAAAAAAATGCTACTTTAGATATTGATGAGAAAATAATTTCATTATTCTTACAAAATACACAAGAAACATCAATTAAACAAATTATTTTCCTCGTCGATATGAACGATGCCTATTCTCACGCTGTGGATAAAACTTTGCAACAGCTTAAAATTCCCACCACAACCTTACGGGTTAGCATGATTATTGGATCGGAAAGCGCTTCCTTTGAAATCATGCAAAAAATGTGTGATACAATGCCCATATTAATTACACCACGCTGGGTACATACTTTATTTCAACCGATCGCCATTGACGATTTACTATTTTATTTATCAGCCGTACTTGTGAACAAAGCCTGTTATGATAATGAATTTGATTTGGGAGGACCGGAAATTATCACTTTTAAGCAACTGATGATTAGATATATGGAGTTTAAAAAATTAAAAAAAAGAGTGATAGACTTAAATTTCAATATCCCTTGGCTAAGCAAATGTATGTTAACCTGGTTTACCTCTACTCGTTTTTCTACTTGTGCTTATTTAATAGATAGTATGACTAAAAGTGGCGCCATTAGGTTAAACAAAATTAATGAAATCATTCCCCATGAGTGTATGTCTTGCGATGCGGCTATTGCAGCCATTCAGCGTTTATCATTATAAAATTGGTAGAAGGCATTCGTCGAATGAAGATATAACCCCCTCCGTGGGCTCTGTGGTGGTTTTTATTTTTGGGATTTATTTTTTTATACAAGAAGAATTTCAAGAGAGATGATACATCAAAAAGATTAAGAATAAAATGCAGCCTGTAGGGGTGCCATAGTCTTTGTGTTACACTTATTATGAAAAAATTATAAACTACCACAGAGCCCACAGAGGGGGTATAAATTATTCAGCCAATCTTAAATGTATCAGAAGAGATAGATGGGCGTGAAACTGGGTAATATTATAGGAGCTGCTATCGATGGACATCGTGCATTGGGGCCTGATTTACTTGAATCAGCCTAAGGAAGCTGCCTTATTTATGAACTAAGGCTAAGGAAGTTAAAAGTTGAAGCGCAAAAGCTCCTACCCATCTTTTATAAAGATGTTATGCTTGACTATGGCTATCGTCTTAATTTGTTTGTAGAGGATCGGGTAATTATAGAAATTAAATCTGTGAGTGCAATAGCCCCAACAATTACTTTGCGCTAGAGGATTACTTATCAATTTCAATGTAAAACATTTGGTAGAAGGCATTCGTCGAATGAAGATACAACCCCCTGGTGCGATCGGTCACATAGGTAACACTTGATTCACCCACATAGGTCTATCGACCATGTATCATTACAGTCGGTCAAATCCGACATTGTTGCATCGCCATTAATATAAGCTTGAACAGCCTTTAATCTTTGTTGATCCAAGTTGTATTTCTCCTATGCCATAATACACTCCTTTGGGAAAACCTTCATTTTTGAAGGTGTCTCTAAATGTATTATAAGCTTTTGGGAAAAGTGTTACCTATGTGGGTGAATCAAAGTGTTACCTATGTTGGTGAACTGGACCCCCTCTGTGGGCTCTGTGGGCTCTGTGGTAATTTTTATTTTTGGGATTTATTTTTTTATACAAGAAGAATTTCAAGAGAGATGATACATCAAAAAGATTAAGAATAAAATGCAGCCTGTAGGGGTGCCATAGTCTTTGTGTTACACTTATTATGAAAAAATTATAAACTACCACAGAGCCCACAGAG
>Ga0206860_10012_pt1 | contig 57253 bp, 52 predicted proteins | sample Alteio_BWOrgCont_44_FD_152624 | JGI IMG/M metagenome (GOLD analysis project Ga0206860, IMG submission 152624) | Enriched cells from forest soil in Barre Woods Harvard Forest LTER site, Petersham, Massachusetts, United States -... | ecosystem: Environmental > Terrestrial > Soil > Temperate forest >...
GGAGGGAGCATTACCCTCAGTTGCTCGATTGGAACCGAGAAGCAACTACACCAGGGGTCCACTCCAATCCAGCCCGACCAACACTGACTGCGGCTTGGCGTTGCTCGTCTATCAGAGCGCGCCTTGCCGCAGTCAATAATATCATGTTTCCGGCGGAATCAATCCCACGCGCAAGGCAAACCGCACCAGGCCCGGAACATCGTGGATGTTCAAGCCATCCATCAATTTCAGGCGATGGTATTCGACGGTCTTTGAACTGATCTTCAGGATCGCGGCGATTTGCTTGGTGTTCTGGCCTTCGGCGACGAGTTGGAGAATTTCGCGCTGCCGGATCGTCAACTGTTCAAGCGTACTATTCTGAGGCGGATCCACTGGTTTGTGGACCACCTGTTGCAGGGCCGCTTCGGCTTGATCGGCCCGTGTCTCGGCCTGCTCTGTTCGGATTTCAGCCTGTTCCGTGCGCGTCCGCGCCAACTCTGTCCTGGTTTCGGCATGTTCCGTGCGCGTCTCCGCCAATTCCGTCCTGCTCTTGGCCTCTTCCGTGCGCGTTTCCGCCAGTTGCGCCCGGGCTTCCGCCTGCTTCAGCCGCGTCTTGTTGTCGGCTGAGCCCACCGTTGGACGATTTTTTTTCATTTCACCCCGATCAAATTTCCCAAAAAGGCGTGGCGCTTTTGCTGTTGATCAAGCGCGGCGGAAAGCCTTTTCCATTCCCGCCGCAACCGGGCGAGCCGCCGCGCCAAATCCTTCGAGGCCGACGCCAGATGCCTGGCGCTGACGATGGATTGTTTCATAACGCAATCAATCGTTCTTGCGGAAGCAGCGGCGGGCGACGAGATAACCAATGGCCGCCCCGACGCCGACGCCAATGGCGATGGCATGATAGGGATGCTCATGCACGGCTTCGTCGGTGGCTTTGGCGCCTGCCACCGCCTTGTCGCGGACTGCGCCCGCGATTTCCCTGGCGCGATCCAGCGCCGCGGACAGGCGCTTGCGGGCTTCCCCGATTTTTTCCCCGGCCACGTCGGCGGTGGCGGTCATCAAGGCCTGGGCATCTTCGGCCAGTTGGCCCGTGTCATGACTGCTGGCTTGTGCATGTTTGTTCATACTTTTTGTGCTTTCTGTTTGTTTGCGTTTTTAAATGGTTCATTGGGATTTTGGCGGGGATGATTTCAAACCGGCCAGCGCTCCCAAGATGGTCTTTTGCACCATCGGATTGTAAAGATTCCCCAAGTGCCCGCCTTGCGAGAAAACCGTTAATTGTTCCGAAGTAAACGTGGCGCGGAGCCAGGCCAGGTCCTCGTCCTCCAGAAGAAAATCATTTTGATTGACGATGACGCGGATGTCGGGGTTGGCGCGCAGGCCGGCGTCATACGTCCGCAAATCATCGGCTTTTTCCAGCGTTTCTGCCGGCGCGGCCATGCCCCGGGCCTGATAATACGGCACGGCAAACTTATCAAAATAATCCTGATAGGAGTAATTTAGGATTTCCTGATACAGCGGCTGCCGCCGGAAATTCCGGATCGGATGTTGCAGGACGCCCATGTTATGGCGCCGTTGACTGTCGAAAATAATGTCCCGCAGCGTGAATCGAAACATGAGCCCGATCAGAAATTTCGATTCAACGCCGTCGAAAGGCAGCGAAGCTTGCGGCGTAAGTTTGAGTTTGCTCAAGGCGGCCACCTTCAAAAAAGTGTTCTCGATGTCGGAGGTTCGTTCCGCGCCCGGCCAATCCAGGGGCGCGCGGTAAAATTCGTCGAGCTTGGAAACTCCATGGAGCAGGCGCACCGGGGTGTTGACGGCAACGTAGCGGTCAAATCGAATCAACGGCGAATGATTCGTCGGTTCGGTGGACGCGACGTATAAAGCATCGAATGCCCCCATGGAATAGCCCATCAACGTTTTGCCGCCCAAGCGGCCTGAATACAACGCATTCAAGCGGCGATCAATCACCGTAATGGCAACGTGCAAGTCGTGTCCGTCCACCGGCAAATAAGCCGGCAACGCCGCGGTGGAAGCGTGTTCCATGAATTCGGCGTTGAAAGGGCTGCTGACGCACACGGCGGAAAAGCCGTTTTTGTAAACCAACTCGGCCAGCGCCAGGGAGGTCTCGGCCAACCGATGAGCGCCAAGGCCGGGCACGATATATACCACCGGCGCTTTCCCCGGTTGCAACCAATAGGTGAACTTCAATCTCCGGCCCGTGGCTGGAATCAGGACCGACCGGGTCCGGCCGCGGTCCGGAAATTCAGGATCCTTGAAGGTGAAGAAAACGGATTCGAGCGTTTCGAGCGAGGCTTCGTCCTGCTTTCCCTTCACCTCGAAATCCGCCACCCGGTTCTTTCGCACGAACGTCCACGCATACTCAATCTCGGCATACGGATCCATCTCGGCTTTGCTGAAGCGCACATATTCATCCACGTTGTCGGCCAGATCGTTATACGCGACCGTGTACGTGAAATAAGAATAGGCGCCGTGATAGGTCGCCGCATCGGTCTCGCTGAATTTGAGAGGGCCGACGTAGTAGAACGGATTGGCGGCGGTGTCGGCGGCCCAGCCGAGGGTATCGCGCTCATTGCTCGGCCCAAGCAACGGCAGCATCAGAAAGCAGGCGGGCTTCCAACCCCACTTGCCGAAGGTCTGGCCAAAATCCGCGTCTGATTTTGCAACATGCCATTTGGTTGCCACGTCCCAAATGCCGCCCACCCCTATGACGGAATTGCAAAAAAACCGGTAGGTTTCGTCGCGCGCGCCGCTCCACTTTCCCTGCAGCAGGTTATTGACCAATCGATCGGGGTAAGTAATGTTCCGGCCCATGTTTGCAATTCCGCTCCGGGCCGGTTTTACGACGATAAACCGATAAACCCGGCTGGTCGGCTTGATCACGCCCGTCATCAATTCCTTGTTGAAGGCCCATAACACCCGGTTGACCGGTTCGATGGGGTCAGGAACGGATTTAGGGAGAACAACCGTCTGCGCCGGCGGCGGGCTGACGGGGCCGGCGACCGTCGGCTGCTGCCCATGGGCGAACGGCGCGAGGCCCACGGCCAGGACCGCCAGAAAAGTTTTCAAGAAATCGCGAAGCGTTCCCGCCCGCGAAATTCGATCAGGTGTGATTTGATGACGAGCCGAATTATCCCTTCGGCCTTGCGTTTGCCCCAGGCGTGATAGCCGCCCGCGACGAAATCTCCGAAGGTCATCGGCTTTTTCCTGACATGGGCTTTCATGGCGGGAGACATGGAGGATGGATGGATTGTGCTCATAATTTTGGTGGCGGTTCATGTGGGGCGGCCCCTTCCAGCATGGCCTGGAGTTCGTCCAGTTCGATGAAGTCTTTGACCCATTTGTTATCGGACACGGGGAGCATTTTGCCGTCTTGTTTGGTAAATTGCTGTCCGGCGGTGATAATGGTGACCCCGGTTTCACCAATCACTTTAAGGGGGATGACGGAGCCGACGGCCGCGACGTGGGTGCCATCGGCGGTGATGATATAACGGCCAATGCCGCTGCCTTCCACCACGGCGCGGCCGTCCGCGTTCCTGATTTCCATGGTGTTGCCCACCACGTTGGAGCGGACCACGGTGAAAATCCTGCCCGCGCGAAGGTTAAGCAAAGTATAGACGATGGGAAGACCATCCTTCTCGGTCACAGTCATTTTCTCGAGCTTTATTTCGGTGTTGGCCTGGAGGCGGACGGTGGTTCCAGTGCGCCGGAAAAAGAGATCGGTCCGCGCATTATCGCCGGTGCGGATAATGGCGCCTTGCTCAAAAAGATGCTGGGGTTCCAAATTGGTAAACGTGACGCCATTCCCGGAAAAATCGCACTTTCCATGGACGTTAAGGGTCACGGCATTGGGCGGAACGACCCCGTCATGGGCCTGGGCCGCCGGAGACAGGCATAACAGCAAAATAATCATGACCCCGGCTGCGCACAGCACCTTTTTCACCGCCCCCAAAAACTCCTCGGCTGTATAAGGCTTGAGCAGCGTGGCGTCGGGTTGAAGATGAGGATGTTTGACGAACTCCTCATGCGGGAATGCTCCCGTGGCCATGATGACCGGCACAGGTATGTGGGCGGCGCGCAACTTCTCGATCAACTCAACGCCTGTCACCCGTGGCATGAAATTGTCCGTGATCAGGAGGTCATAGCTTTTTTCCTGCAGAGTGTCCCAGGCGGCGGCCCCGTCTTCGGCGGCATCCACCTGATAGCCAACGTCAATCAATATTTTAGAATTGAGATGCCGCATGAGCGGCTCGTCCTCCACCACGAGAATACGATGGGGCCGGCTCGTTGAGTGGATTTCGTTTTCGTTCATGGCATGATAATAGCTTGAAAGGCCCTGCGCCTGCTATTAGGTGTTTCCCCCATAAAAAAACCTCTAAATGGAAACCTTCAAGAGCGAGAGAATGCTTTGTATGTCCTCCTGTTGCACCGGTTTAGGCAAGAAAGAATGCGCGCCCAATTGATAGGCCCTGGTCACCTGCCCCGCCATATTGACACAGCCACTGAGGACCACAATCGGGATTTGGGCGTGCTCCGGGTGGTCTTTGAGCCATTGCAACAACGCGAAACCATCCATCTTCGGCATCTTCAAATCCAGCAAAACCAGGCCCGGATAGGGATATTGGCTTCGGTCGTGATAAAGATCCTTCCCCTGCAAATAGGCGACCAAATCCTCGCCGGAAGAAAGAATTTGCACCGGAAATCTGGGCTTCAGTTCGTCAATGATTCCTTCCGCCAGCAGAGCATCGCTGGCGTCGTCATCGACAATGACCACCGGCCCTTCCCTGGCCGAAGATTGTGTGACGGCATTTACTGCCGTAGCCGCGCCCGCGTTTTCCATGATGGAATTCATTCTATGTCCCTTTCGCTTTTGTAATGAAAGCCGGTCTCATCTTCGTATCCGATGGGGAAAAGCCGCTGGTACATGAACTTGAACGGCTTGGAAACGAGCGTGACAAGAGCCGCGACTATCATGAAGGGGTTGAGCTTCATGTTCTGAGGGATATGTCGTCAAAGGCATGCCTTAAATTGTCCCAGGCAATTACCAATTCGTCCGACAGAACCGTTTGTGGCACGTGCTCAACCGTTGTCATACTGACGGCCATTCTGACCGAAACAATCCTGTGTGCGCCATGGGGTGTTTTCCCCATGTCACCGGAATGACACATCCTTGTTTATGCGGCTATTTTGACGGCCTTGTCATTGGTGGGATATAAAAAACTCCAGGGATGCCGCAAGACCCGCCGCGCCACCGCGCCATAAATGACGCGGCGCTCGGGCTGTTTAATATCGCAAGCGCGGGTGGCCACGAACATGGCCAGCGAAAAGCTCACGGCCAGATTCATAAAACCAATTCCCGCGATCCCCAGGGCCGCCAGCACAAATGCCTTCGTCAGCAGCGCGCCCGGACCGAGCGTTGCCACTGCGGCGGTCAGGAAAGCGGCCGAGAGCGTGACATGTCGTATGTCCAGCGGAAGACCGGCAAACTTGGCCACCGCCGGGATGATGCCCAGCATGAAGCCAAAAGAAATGTTGCCGCACAACCCGGCGATGTTCCGCGGCCAGAATTGCGCCACCCGCGCCGCGCGCGTCGTTCCCAAAACCCGGATCAGCCGGCGGTCCTTTTCCAGCGCCTCGCCAATATGATGACAGGCAAACCAATTGCCGGCCCACGCCGCCGCCAGGCTGGAGGCCCACAGCAGCACACCGGTAAAGGCGGCATAAATCACGCTCGGTCCAAAAATGGAAATGGAATCCATTGTTTCAACCGCCTTTTCCGTCGGCATGATTTCGCCGCCACTCCACCCCAAAATTAAAAAATGCAACAGCAGCATGGCCGGCGCCACCAGGGCCAGGTTGCCCGCGATGGACGCGATTTGCGAGCGGACCAGGCACACGATTTCATCCACCAACTGTTCGATGGCCGCCGGGTCGCGGACGTTGTGCATGCGCGCGGCCAGGGCGGGCGCGGTATTGGCCGGCTGCTTGGTCGCCAGGGCCGAGCCGGTCAACTGGATGGCGACGAAGCCCAGCGAATAATTCAGCGAGGCGGCGATGCCTTGCATCAAGCCCGGCAGGCCCCAGGCCAGGACGATGGTCTTGAGCCACGCCGTCACCGCCATGATGGCCCCGCCGCCCGCCGCGCTGATGAGCATGGCTTTGTATTCCGGACGGCTGCGCGCGATGTAATGTTCACCGGTTTCGCCGCTGCGCTCGACCATTTTGCGTGTCAACAACCGGCAATTTTGCCGCAACAAATCGACCACGCTTTCCCGCGCCCGGTTCTGCCGCGCCAGCAACGCCACAAATGCGGCGTTGCGCCCCGGGTGGTTCGCAGGGTCGAAGACCAATTCCAGCAAGTCTTGAAACCGTTCCAACGCCGCCGCGATGAAGGCCAGGTGATAGACCACTTCCGTGCTCACCCCGCTCTTTTCCAGGTAAGCCAGCGCCTCGGCCCGGGCGCGATAACAGGCGTCAATCAGAATCCGCAAGTCCGCCAGTGCCGCCGCCAGCGCGGCCGCATCGCCTTTTTCATAAGCGGCGAAGACGGATGACAACGAAGTCCCCAATTTGAAAAATGCCAGCTCGCGGACGCTCTGGTGTTGCAACCGCTGGCGGATGGCAGCCGAACAACCAATCACGCGAATCTGCGCCGCCAAATAGGCCAGCGCGTCCTCCAATTCCTCGGCCAGCTTGTTCCAGCCCTTGTCCTCCGGGCCGAGGCCGTGCTCCAGCAGCGCCCCAAACCGCTGCAGCGTCGTCTCATCCAGATTTTCGATCCAGACGTCGTCGTTGCGATAGGGAAACAGGCGGTCGAAGAGCACGCCCAATTCCGCCGACCCGGGCGGCGGCGGCAGGAATTTGCGTGCCAGCCGCTCGCTGATTTCTGTCAACAAGCCGGATTGCCGCGGCAGCCCCGTTTCCGAAAAGAGCGCCACCGCCCGCGTCTGGCGGATGATGGAGCGCAACGTCCGGGCCACCGCCAGTTTCCATTCCGGGTTGCGATCCAGCACATCGAGCAGCCGGCGCAGACGCCCGCTTTGCACGGAAATGTTGGCTGGGGCGGTTTCCCCGGCGTGGCCGGGGCGGCGGATCCATTGCGCCACGTCCACCAGCCAGTTGAGTCGTTCCTCCAGGGCCTGGTCGGGCGATGCCGCCGAGGCCAGCAAATCCAGTGATGGCAACGCCGCATTGCGTCCGGCGTAACGGTCGATCAATGTTTTGAGAAAAAAGGGCACAACTCCAGTTCAGCTTGGAAAGGCACCCTGGAATACGCCGCAATTACGGCGCAATTTTTATGGCCAGGGCGCCAGCCGGAGTCAAGTAATAGCCGCCGCCATTGGTGGTATCGAGCAAAATCGCGCCGTAGCCGATAACCTGGTCCGCCCCGCGGCCGATGACCACTCTCAAGAAACCCGTCCTGGGGTTGATGGAACCACTCACGAGCGACGCGCCGGATATGGCGTTGTTCTGAATCGTTACAGGATAGATTTGCAAGGCGTTCGTGGCATTGATGGTGTCGAGCAGTGAAATACTTGTCAGAAGGGAAAGGTTCGCCGGAGGATTGGTCCATGCCGACAGCAGGATTTGATTGGTGAGCAGAACATTGGTGAAACCGTTCGGGTATAATCCCGATGCGTGTGCAGGGCGAATCCAAGTCAAGCTGGTCAAAGCGACGGCGCTGGTATTGGCCAGGTCCAGATTAATCCAGCCCATGAGCAGTCCTTTGCCGGCGTAGAGACTGACGTAAACGGGAACGAAACCGTCCTGGGAAACGGGTACTGCTTGAGCAAAGGCGGTGCCGTCGGCCAAGGCCCCGGTGATTCTTACCATGGTGGCATTGTTCGTGATCAAAGCGTAGCCATCGCCGCCGGGTGACGAAGTGGGCGGCGCATTATTTGTGTCAGGCGGGAGAAGCATGGTGTATTCAGCCCCCAGCATGTTGTTGGTCGAGATATCCGCCAACAGGTTGGTGGCCGACCATGCGACGCCATTGAGGACTCCGGAAACCGTGCCCGTCAATTGCTGAGGCAACTCGTTCCAATTCAACGTCATCGTCAGCGTCAGAGGCCCACCCTCGCTGTCGGCCCGCGCCAGATGATAGACGGTCTGACCCGATGCATCAAAGGTGCCGTTGACGGAACGGGCCTGGCCGTTAATTAAAATCCCGCCGCTGTAAGTTCCGTTCTCATGAACATTTATGTTCCGGATCATTCCCGCGGTCTGCTCGGTGACGCCGTTGGTCAGGCTGAACAGGCCGTTATAAATTCCCGCGCCGGCAATGAACGGGTTGGTCGTAAAGTTGGCTTCCAATAATAGATTTGACTGCATGACGAACGTGTATCGGGCGGACGTGCTCAATACGGCATAGGGCTGGCTCGTGCCACCCACCCAGTTGGAAAAGATGTTTTTGGCGGCGGACACAGCCGTCACCGTGTAGGTGTCTCCGATCACCAGGCTGCTGGGCCAGGCGTCATGCAGGATGATGCCGTCACCGTTGGTCAGGAGAACCAACCCGTTGCTTGGCGAGATGGAAGGGATGTAAAGGCCGCTGACTGCCGTGGTTATTCCATTGCTGATCGTGACGGTTTGATTGGAAGGGGTGTTCCATCCGGCAATGGTTGTAAATGAGACGGTGTAATTGCCCGCGGATACATTGGTCAGCGTCACTCCACTATTTTGGACTGCGCCGCCATTGACCTGCCACTGGGCCCCGGCGCTAACGGCGTCTGTCGGCGCAATGTTCACTTGCAAAGAACCTAGCACACCAACGCCGGCCACTGCGGCCGGCAGACTGGCGCTGGAGCCGTCGAAGGTCACGGCGGTGCCCGCCAAGGCCCGGCCAACGAGGGTGCTGGTGGTATTCATGGTCACAGCGGCATAAGACAGGATGGTCCCCTGGAAGGCGACGCCTGTTCCAATAACTGCTGTAGTGCCCACCTGCCAGAAAATGTTTCCGGCCTGGGCTCCGCCAGCGAGGATGACCGATTCGTCCACGGTAATACCGGCGGCGCACTGGAAAATCCAAACATCATTGGAGCCACCCGTGCCCATGAGTGTGACGGCCGATCCCATGATCGAAGCCGGACTCGTCGTGAATTGATAGAGGCCGGGGGCAAGAACCAGCCCGCCGATATTCCCGGCGGATCCCGGATTCAGGATCAGAGGAGCTGACGGAGTGGAGATTCGTCCAGCGGCATCGTTGTACGCCGTGGTAAAATCGCCTGTGGCTGCGGTTAACACAGTGGGATCCACCACGGCGCCGGCCGGTCCGCCGGCGCTGACCTCATAAATGATTCCATTAATGTTTGCTTGGAGAAGGTCTATTTCATAAGACCCGGCGGCGGGACTCGTCCCGACATTCCCGTTAATGGTGTAAGCCTGGCCCGCCGTGGTGATTCCCGACCCGGAAAGAATCGTGAACTGGGCCGCGGATCGCAAATTGACTGGCGCCGGACCTGCCGCGAGCAACGATTGAGGCGATGCCGCAAAGGCCGCTGCAAGGACAAGGTTCATAAGGATCCGTTTAAAACCCCCGGAAGCCAAGGCGATGCATTTCATTCGTTTCATGGGGTGACAATAGTCGGGCGGGAGGCCCTTCACCATGGGGTGTTACCCGACTATGACCTCGTCAAGGCCAATGTATTCAGCACGGCGGCCGGCAGTGGAGTGTTGGGCGAGTCCAGCACTTCCCGCAATTTGTGCGCCAGCGCGGATGGGGTGTACGGCTTTTGCAAAATTGCCGCGCCCTTCTCCAGTGCGCCTTGATGGACGATGGAGTTCTCGGTGTAGGCGGAGGTAAAAAGAATTTTTACGCGGGGATGCAAGACTTTTACGCGGTCGGCCAATTCCTTGCCGGTCATGTGCGGCATGATGAGATCGGTGAACAACAAATCAATGGCCTCGATATTCTGTGGCAGATCCAGGCGCAAGGCTTCAAGGCCATTGGCCGCGGTCAAAACTGTGTAACCCAGTCGCTTTAACAATGTCACCGCCATCTTGCTCATGACGGCATCATCCTCGACCAGCAGAATGGTCTCCGTCCCGGGTGGCAAATCCGGCGCGGCCAGGCGCGGCGCCGGGATCTTGGCCGCCACTTCGACCTGAGGCAGATAAATCTTGAAGGTGGTGCCGCGGGAAAGCTCACTGTAAACAGTAATATGGCCGCCGCTTTGCTTGATAATGCCGTAACAGGTGGCCAGGCCCAGGCCGATGCCTTGTCCGATGTCCTGGGTGGAAAAAAACGGCTCAAAAATGCGCTTTTTGGTTTCCTCGCTCATCCCACCGCCCGTGTCCGAAATGGCCAACATGACATATTCACCGACCTTTAAGTCGTGATGGTCGCTGACATACTCCTGGCCCAGTGTGACACGGCTGGTTTCCAGGGTAAGTTTGCCACCGGTGGGCATGACAGCGGCGGCATTCATGGCGATGTTCACGATGACTTGCTCAATTTGGTTCGGATCAATTTTCACGTTCATGCGCTCGGAAGCGGGCACAATGCGCAGATCCACGTTCTGACCCATCAAATGTCGCAAGGTGCTTTCCATGTCGCCCAAAACACTATTCAAATCAATAGACTCGGGCCGGAGGAACTGTTTGCGTCCATAAGCCAGAAGCTGTCTGGTCAAGCTGGCGGCCCGTTCGGCAGCAGTGCGGATGGAAGTGGCATTTCCCTGCAAATCGTCCCCTGGTGGAAGAGCGTTCAACAGCAATTCGCTCTGGCCGATGATGATCGTCAGAATGCTGTTGAACTCATGGGCCACGCCTCCGGCCAATTTGCCGACGGTTTCCAATCTTTGTGATTGAATCATTTGCGTTTCGATCCGTTTGCGATCGGTAATGTCGCTGGCAATGCCCGCCAGCCGGATCACCTTTTCCGCAGCATTCCGGACTTGAAAACCACGGCTGTGAATCCAGCGCGTCTCCCCGCCGGCCCGCGCGATGCGGAACTCCACACTCACACTCGGTTCGCCTGCGATCAACCGGCCAAATGTGGCAAAAACACGATCGTAATCCTCCGGCAGAATCGCGTCAGACCAATCTCGCGGATGTTCGGCCAGGCGCGCCACGGAACGGCCCCAGACCCGTTCATAAGCAGGACTGAAATAATACACCTCTCGCATGTCATGGGAAGTGATCCAGAAGACTTCGCTGATATTTTCGGCCAGTTGACCGAGCCTTTCCTCGCTTTTCCGCATCGTGTGCTCGGCTTTGAGACGGGCGAGGTCCGCGCGGCGAAGCGCCAGGACGCTGGAGCAAATCAGAAAAGTGAGGGTGACAATGTTGCCAACGGTTTGCAAAGCTTCGCCAAATCCCGCGCTGTAGATTCCCGCTTTCTCGCCTTGCTGCGCGAGCCAGCCGAGCGTGGCCGGGACAAGAATTGCCGCCGGCAGAATACGCCGCGCCATCTTTGCCCCGTCGCTGTTGCCGGCGAACACTGCCAGCAAACCCCTGTCTGTCTGGGACAGAAAAAATGCGACTATCAATACTGAAAAAGCAATTGCCGTATGCAGCGCCATCGGGACGAAAGTCCCGAAGTGGTAAAGCGACTGGATGTCATAAATATAACCCAGGATGGCCAGCAGCGATCCCAGGCCGACAAAGGCGGCGGAAAATTTCACACAGAAGCGAACGAAACTTTTTTCCGCATCGACAAACAAAAGCGCGCCGCCCAGCAGGAAGAAGTCAAACGCGGCGTTGGGCGCCATGCTGTTTGGAAATCTCGGATCTTCCCCCAGTTTCGCGGTAAAGAACCATCGATCAATCCCGATATCCCAACCGCCCAAAACGCTGCTGAGCCTGGCCAGTCCGATGCACGCGACGACGAGCGCGCACAGTCGCCCCGCCAGCATTATCCCGCGCGATTTTTGCCCGCTCCCCCCCGGCGGCAGCAGAAAAAGCGCGATGGAAGCGCCGCCGAAGATGAATGCCACAGCCGAGGCGGGATTCATCGCGATGAAATCAGCGACGATGCGTTTAAGCGATTCCGAATTGATCAACCACCCGATCAGCACACACGCGCCAATAACGACCGCCGTCAGGGCGGCGGCGAAGGCGGCCTTGCCGGATTTTGTTCGTGTATCAACCATTCAACATGGCGCGCACTTTGCGGGTCAGCATGGCGGGCGTATAGGGTTTGGGCAGAAAATCCATGCCCGTCTCCAGCACGCCGTGGTGCAAGAGGGCGTCGTCGGTGTAACCCGAGGTGAAGAGGATTTTGAGATCGGGGTCCGTTGTTTTCAGCCAGTCCACCATTACTTTTCCACCCATCAACGGCATAATAACGTCAGTCACGACCAGGCTAATCGGGGCGCCCTTATGTTCACTTGCCACGTGCAACGCATGCTGGCCATTCGCAGCCCGCAGAACTTCATAACCTTGGGCTTGCAATATGTCGTAGGCCAGATGTCTCAAGTAGGTGTCATCTTCCACGATCAACACGGTTTCCGTCCCGCGCGGCAATGGTCCGGCCTCCTTCTGCCGGGCCACGGCATCCAGTGGAAGATCGACTTGCGGAAGATAAATCTTGAAGGTGGTGCCTCGGCCCACCTCGCTGTAAACGTCAATGTGACCGCCGGTTTGTTGGACAATGGTCTGGCAGGTCGCAAGGCCGAGGCCAGTCCCCTTCCCCAATGCCTTGGTGGTGAAAAAAGCTTCAAATATATGCGTTTTGATTTCCTCGGTCATACCGCCGCCCGTGTCGCTGACGCTGAGCATCACGTAGTCACCGGGCGCGACGCCCGGGTGCGTCCTGGTGTAGCTTTCATCGAGAGTGACATTATTAGTGGCAATGCTGATCTTGCCGCCATGGGGCATGGCATCGCGGGCATTGACGACCAGATTCATCAGCACTTGCCCGATGTAGCCGGAGTCGGCCTTGACGCGTCCGGTGTGCTTTCCGGGAACAATCGTCATTTCGATGCTCTCGTCAATGAGCCGCCGCACCATTTTATCCAGATCTCTCAACTCGTCATTGAGGTCGAGCACCGACAATTGCACCGTTTGTTTGCGGCTGAAGACGAGCAGTTGCCGCGTTAATCCGGCGGCCCGTTCCGTCGCGTCCCGGATTTTTTCGTTATGTTTTTGCAGCGGACTGTTCCTGACGGCGTCCACCGTGATCAAATCGCTGTAGCCCATGATGACAGCGAGGATGTTGTTGAAGTCATGCGCGATGCCGCCGGCGAGATGCCCGAGCGCGCCCATTTTTTGCGCCTCGATAAACCGCCCCTCGGCCTGCTCCGTCCGCGCTTCCGCCGCGATGTGCAGCAGGCGGACTTCGAGCAGGTTGTGGACCCGCATCAAGACCTCCGCGAGATCGAACGGTTTGCTGACGAAATCCTTGGCCCCGGCTTTCAGCGCGCGCAATTTTTGGTCCGGCTGGGCGGTGATGACGAGAACGGGGAGATAACAATTGGTTTCCAGCAACTTCAGGCCTTCCATCACTTCAAACCCATCCATGCCTGGCATCTGCAAGTCGAGCAGGATGAGGGCATAGCGGTTGTCGCGGTGCAACTCGCAGACTTCGTGTGGATTCTTCGTGGATGAAATGGAACGGTAACCCGCACCCCGCAGCATTTGCTCCAGCAGGGTGATGTTGGCTTGCATGTCGTCAACAATCAGGATTTTTGCCTGAAAAATGTCCTGTGAATTAATCATGGCGTTTGCTTTGTATTATTTGCCCGGACCGGTCCTTTTCCCCGCAAATTCCAATGCTTCGCTGAGCGTGTCCATGAAGTCTTTGACTTTGATGGGTTTGGTGAGGTAGCGAAAAAATCCCGCCTCCAACCCCTTGTCAACGTCGCGCGGCATGGCGTTTGCGCTCAGGGCCGCGACGGGGATGTGCGCTGTGACCGGGTCTTCGCGCAGGATTTTCAAGGCTTTGAGACCACTGATGCCAGGCAGGTTGATATCCATCAGGATCACATGCGGTTGATGGGTGCGGGCCAGCTCAATGCCGAGAGTGGCATTCACCGCCGTCTCCAGCCGCATGTCGGGGCACCGCGCGATAAGTTGCTCAACCAGCATCAGGTTCGCCGGATTATCCTCCACATAGAGCAAGGTGCGCTGCGACGCGTCGCTGGGCGCTTGCAGTTTGGCCGTGTCTGCTTCGCCTTCCAGCGCGAGTTTAGGCGCCTCGGCCGCAGGCAGATCGCAACTGAACGCGCTTCCCACTCCGACTGTGCTGGAAACGTCAAGAATGCCCTCCATCAGTTCGGCCAGGCGCTTGGTCACCACCAAGCCAATGCCTGTGCCGGCCACAGTGCTGGCTTCCTGCCCCAGACGATTGAACGGCTGGAAGAGTTGCGCCAGCTTGTCCGGGGACAATCCGTCCCCGGTATCCGTGACGCAGAAGCGAACCCGGTTCAAATCGCCGTCACGGTAATCCACCACCACCGTTCCCTTCTCTTTGTTGTATTTGATCGCATTGGAAAGCAGGTTGATTATAATCTGCTTCAAGCGCGTCCGATCCGCCCAGACGAAGATGGGGTTGTTGGACGAAGGAAAGGTCATGCGGATGCCGCGTTGTTGCGCATGCTGCTCCATCATTTCCCGGCATTCGGCCATAACCTCGGACAAGGACACGGCCTCCTTCGAGAGCGACACTTTGCCGGACTCGATCCCCGCCAGGTCGAGGATTTCGTTGATCAGCTTGAGCAGATACCAGCCAGCCTGAAGAATCTGGGCGATGTTTTCTTTTTGGGTGACCGTTGGCGCCGGAGAGGCCGTCTCCATCAGTTGGGCAAAGCCAAGGATGGCATTGAGCGGACTGCGCAACTCGTGGCTCATGCTGGAAAGAAATTCCGACTTGGCGAGGTTGGCTTTCTCCGCGGCGGTTTTGGCGGTTTCCAACTCGATGTTCGTCACCAGGAGCGCCTGCTCGATGCGTTTGCGTTCTTCTTCGACCAGCTTGCGGGCGGTATTGTCGGTGCCGATCAATAGATAGCCGATGATCTTGTCTTGATCGTCGCGCAAGGCCGTGACCGACACGACTGCTGGAAAACGGCTGCCGTCCTTGCGAAAATAGGTCAATTCATAGATGTCCTCAATGCCGCGCGAAGCTTTGAAAACCAGGGCCTCGAACCCCGGGGCAATGGGGGTGGTCAGTTCCCGGCTCAATATTTTGGCGCGCGCGATTACTTCATCCGGATCGGAAATATCGGCGGGTGTGATCTTGTTCATCACTTCGGCTGCCGTATATCCCAGCATACGCTCGGCGCCGACGTTGAAAATTTGGATCACGCCCTTTTCGTCCGTGGCGATGCTGGAAAAGTTGGCGCTGTTGAAAATGGCGTTCTGCAACGCCCCCGCTTTCTTCAGGGCCGATTCAGCCCGTTTCCGTGCGGTGTTGTCGGTGCCGATCAACAGATAGCCGATGATGGCGTTGTTTGGGTCGCGCAGCGCGGTGATGGACAGCATCGCTGAAAACCGGGTCCCATCCTTGCGAACCTTTGTCGCCTCATAAATGTCCTCAATCCCACGCGAGGCCTTGAAAGCGAGCGCTTCGAATCCCGGCGCAATCGAGGCGCCATATTCAAGGCTCAATGCCTTGGCGCGCGCTATCATCTCCTGCGGATCGAGGAGATCGGCCGCAGTGATCTTGTTGATCACCTCAGAGGCTTTATGGCCCAGCATGCGCTCAGCGCCGACATTAAAAATCTGGATCACACCCTTGGCATCGGTCGCGATGCTCGAGAAAGTGGCGCTGTTTAAAATGGCGTCCTGCAACGCCCCCGCTTTCAAGAGGGCAGCTTCGGCCTGCTTGCGCGCGGTGTTATCGGTGCCGATCAACAGATAGCCGATGATGCCACCTTGACCGTCGCGCAACGCCGTGACCGACACGACCGCTGGAAAACGGCTTCCATCCTTGCGGATGTAGGTCAATTCGTAAATATCCTCGATGCCGCGCGAGGCCTTAAACACCAGGGCCTCGAAGCCGGGCGCAATCGCGCTTTCCAGTTCCTGGCTCAACGCTTTGGCGCGCGCGATTACCTCCTGGGGATCGGAAATGTCGGCCGGGGTGATCTTGTTCAGCACTTCGGCGGCCGAGTAGCCCAACATGCGCTCGGCGCCAACGTTGAATAATTGAATGACGCCCTTCTCATCCGTGGCGATGCTGGAGAAATTGGCGCTGTTTAAAATGGCGTTCTGCAACGCCCCGGCCTTGAGCAGAATTTCCTTTTGCCAGAGTTCAGGGACGATTTCCGCCGCCTTAGGGTCAATATCAAGAGTATTTAATTCATTCATAACGACTCATTCTTTGAAGGATTTCCATCACATTCGCTTGATAGAATGAGCCGGAACAGGCGGGAGTGCTATGGGGTGTTCACCTGAACGATTATCCTTGATAATGTGCTGGTTCCATCAATGGGCGTCCCGCCTGGCGAACCAAGGCCGCTTCTTCCCCGGCACGGCGGGAGGGTTTTTTGAATTCTCTTTGACAGCGGCCATCATCTCATCCATCCCCTCCTTGATCTCGTTGACCTGGGGATGCACTTCCTTGATCAGGTCGTGCTCGATCTTGGAAAGTTTTTCGATGCGCTGACCCTGGTCGCGAAGTTGGTCCAAAAGGGCATTCTGCTTGAGGGAAAGCCGGCGCATCCACCAAAAACAAAAAACCCAGCAAACGGTCCCGGCCGCAGTCATCCAGAATGAGAGGTTGTTTCTATTCATCGTCCCTCCTTTGTCCAATTTTAATCCTGATCTTAATTCCTTGCAAACGATTCGATTAAGATTAGGAACTGAAAACGAAGAAGGTTTTCAGTCAAACGATGGTCAACTGCACGCTGTTCTCGATGATGCCCGCGCTGATGGCGTAGCGGGTCAGGCCGGCGGTGTCGTGAATGTCGAGCTTCTCCATGAGATGCTCGCGGTGTTTCTCGACGGTTTTGATGCCGATGCCCAGTTCCGCTGCGGTTTCTTTGTTGGCCTTGCCTTCGGCGATCAGTTGTAACACTTCCATCTCGCGCGATGTCAATTGGGCAATTTTTTTGCCGCCCTTTCCCGGGCGTTGGGGTGTTTGCGGATTGAGACGATCCAGACGATCCATGCGCTTGGAAATGGACGGGCTGAAAAATGTGTTTCCCTTTTGCACTTCCCGAATCGCCCGGCACACGTCGTGAGCGGAGGTTTGTTTGAGCAGAAATCCCACCGCGCCGGAATCAGCGGCGTTTTTGACGTAAGCGTCATCACTGTGCGCGGAAAGAATCAATATTTTGGTGGCAGGAAGGGCTTTGAGCACCTGGCGCGTGGCTTCCAAGCCGTTGAGCCGAGGCATGGCGATGTCCATCAATACCACGTCCGGGCGAAGTTTTTGGGCCAGCACGACCGCCTGGCGGCCTTCTTCGGCTTCGCCGACGACTTCAAAATCGTCTTCAAGTTCGAGCATCTTGCGAAAGCCTTCGCGCACGATCGTGTGGTCTTCCGCGATTAGTACAGTTGTTCGTTTCATGGGCATAGCAGGGTGGAGTTACCGGATTTTTTCAGCGCGTCTTTCGGGGCCTTGGCAAAGGGAATATCCACCCGGATGGTGGTGCCCCGGGCGGGCGCGGATTCGACGCAGAAAGTGCCGCCGACCATTTCGACCCGCTCCCTCATGCCGAGCAGGCCCAATCGTTTGCCTCCTGCGGCGTGCAATTTGCGTTCGACTTGAAAGGATTTGCCATCATCCTTGATTTCCATGCGGGCGGCGCGGCGAAGTTTCTGAATGCTGACTTCGACCCGGCTGGCTTTGGCATGGCGGGCCACATTGGTGAGCGCTTCCTGGGCGACGCGAAAGAGCACGGTGCGCCGGGCCGTTTCCAACTGTTCCACTCCGGCAAAGGCCTTCAAATGAGCGCGGAGGCCGGTGCGCGCGGCAAAGTTTTTCATGTAGGAAAGCAGGGCCGGAATCAGGCCCAGATCATCCAGCACCGCCGGGCGCAGTTCACGGGCGAACTGATGCACGATGTCCACCGATCTTTCCACCAGCCGTTGGGTGCTGGCGATGTTGCGGTCCAGGCCCTTGGTATTGGTTGCGGCCTCCTTTTTCAAGGCGGCCAGCCGGACGTTAATGCCGGTCAAAGTCTGGGCGATGACATCGTGCAGTTCGCGGCTGATTTCCTTTCGCTCCTCCTCCTGGGCCGAGAGAATCTGACGGGACAACCGCCGCAACTGCTCCTGCAGGCGCTCCGATTTTGCCAGTAGCTGCGAATAATGGTGCTCGCTTTTTTTGAGCGCGGCTTCCGCCATCTTGCGCTGGGCGATTTCCATGCTCAATTCCAGGTTGGAGGCAGCCAGTTCAACCGTGCGCTGGCTCAACGCCGCGACAAATTTTTTCAAGTGGGTGGTGGCCGCCTGCGTGCTGCGATCCGTCTCCGCCATCGGGGTGATGGCCACGGCAAAGAAAATCCCCGCCTGCTTGATGAGCGCAGCGCGTCTGGCAGCCGGGCGGCCCGGCAACACTTGCTCGAGCAGGGTATGCTCGTGAAGTTTGGCCAGTTCCAGCGTTTGCAATCCCGCGGCCAGGATCTGGATGCCCAATCCTCGCGCCGACGCCAGGCTGGCCTGCGGGCCCTGTCCCAAGTGCGAACGCAACGCCCTCTGATAGCGTCGGGATAAATTGACAAGCTTGCGTTTCATAACCTGGCGTATTGACGTGCGACACGCCGGACGGACTTCGCTGATTTTACCACCAACCGCTGCGTGCTGGCAATCTCATTTTTAAGTCCCTTGGTGTTGCTCCGCGCCTCCTGTTTCAACGAGACCAGCCGGACATTGATGCCCAGCAATGTCTGGGCGATTTCATCCTGAAGTTCGCGGCTGATCTTCTTGCGCTCATTCTCCTGCGCCGCCAGCACCTCGTGCGTCAGTTGCCGCAAACCTTCCTGCAGTTGCAGGGAATCCTTCAAAAGCCGGGAGTAGTGAACGCCGCTTATCTTGAGGGCCGCTTCCACGCTCTTGCGCCGGACGATGCCCCGCTGCAACTGGCGGTTGGTGACGGCCAATTCCACCGTGCGCCGGCTCAAGGTCGCGTTCAGCCGGTTCAAGTCAATTTTACTCTGCCGCGCGGCGCGATGCGTCTCCACGATTGGGGTGATGGCTTCGGTAAAAAAAATCTCCGCCCGCTTGACCTGTTTGATCATCCCATTTTGACTGGTGGAGAGTTTCAGTATGGCGAGCGCCCGTTCGTGAATCCGGGCCAGGTCCAGCGTCTCCAGCCCGAGAGCCACGGCGCGTCGGCCCAGCCCTTGTGCCGGCTGCAAGCCGGCATGCGGACCTTGCCGCAGGTACTTTCGCAGCGCCGCTACATATTGCTGTGACAACCCGGTTAGCCTTTGTTTCATGTTGTCATCCTGATACATCCACAACAAACATGCGGCTATTGTTACAATTTGTATATGGGGTGAACACCTGATATGTCAAAGCGACCGGGGCTTCACCAGCAGCAACACAAATCCACCGGCCAACGCCAGCGCTCCGGCGACAGGCGGGATGAAATGATTGTCAGTGGTCGCAATGTGCATGCCCAGGAACTCAACCGGCTTGCCCGGAGTCGAGAAGCTGATGCCCGAGTAGGCCAGCACCACAACGCCCAAGGCAATGAGCAGGACGGCGATGATCGTTTTTGTGTTCATAGGACAGGTTTCCGTCCGGAGATGATTCTCAGCAAAATCACTATAATGGCGATGACAAGAAGGATGTGAATGAGACCGCCAATCGTGGTGCCGGTCACCACCCCCAGCAGCCACAGAATAATAAGGACCATTGCAATCGTGTATAACATATATTTTCTTTCGTTTGATTTGCCAGCCGGCGCAAAAGCGCGCCGGCCAACAATAAATTATCCGTTTAGTTCGCGGCCACTGGCGGAGCGATGGTCATGTTGTTGACCACGCTGTTCACCCCGTTGATGTCGGTGACGAGCTTGGTGACGAGGGCTTTTTCCGCCTCGTTTTTGGCCACGCCCTCAAGGGTGACAACGCCGTCCACTGTAACAACCGTGGTGTGCAGGGCGCTGGTGGAATGATGTGACAACAAGGCCGATTTGACTTGGGCCGTGATGGAAGCGTCATCAATTTTGGCGCTGATGGTCGAGTCTGGCGCTGCCGGAGCCGTGGCAATCGTCATGTTGTTCTGGACATCTTTGACGTTGTCGATGTCTTTGGCGTATTCGGTGGTGAGTTCCTTTTGCGCCATGCTGGTGGCTACACCCTGCAGGGTGACGACGCCGTCCTTGACATACACCGTGGTGCCGAAGCCGTTGACGTGGCTGTGGAACAACAGTGTGCTTTTCACTTTCATGCTGATCCAGGCGTCAGAATGTTCAGCCGGCTGCGTGCCGGTGATGTCCAATTGATCGTCCACCTTGATGACGCCGGGCAGGCTCGCCACGGTGTTTTCAGCCAGGGTTCGGTGGGATTCTTCGCTGACCATGCCGGTCAGGGTGACAACGCCGTCTTTGGCGTCCACTTTGATCGAATCATCCTTGAGGTAGGTTTTGAAAACATAGGATTTCTTGGCGGCCTTGTCGATGCGGCTGTCCGTGTCGGCATGGAGCGGGGTGCTGGTGATTAACATTGTGCCTGCCGTCATCATGAAGGTAAGCGCGAGGCGTGTCTTAATTATCGTCATATTTTTCATTTCTGTTGAAGTGTTTGTATTTAACGTTCACAGGAGACTACGTGACAGGGCAGCGCCTCGCCATGGGGTGTAACCCGAACTCAAGCCTGCCCGGACGGCTCGGGAGATGGCCCCCCCTTCTTTCCGTTAATTGGCGATCAGCCGAAAGAATTGTTCCGCGCCGGTGACGACGTTGGTTTGCGGATTGGTCGCGCCCGGCAAGTTGGTGAAGACGGCGGTGGCGGTGGGCGCGGCTTGCAAGGTGAAGACTGAGTCGGGGTCGTCCCAACTCAGGATGACATTAGTCTTGACCAGATGAATGTTCAGGGGAATGGGCACGAGCAATACCACCAAGTTGACGCTTTTGGTGGCGTTGCTGTAATCCACCGTATCGGACGGGGTGAAGAGGACGCCCAGAGCATTGGTGCCCGGGGCCGGCACCGCACCGGTGGTTGGAGTATAAGCAAAACCGCCAGCCACATTGGCCGCGGCATCAAGCTGGCTGGAACCGAGGGCGGCGGGATAATTTATCGCGGATGGCGCGGCCCAGGTCAGCACGGGGGCGGCCTTGGTAATGGCAAGGGTGCCGTTGGTCAGGGTGACGGTGTAATTGGTCTGGCGGTCGCCCGGGTCCACCAGGCTTGGCATAATGGAATATGCTCCCACCGGACTGTTGGTCGCCGCGCTGCAACTGTAAGCAGCCGTGATGTTGTCCCCATTGGTCACGCCCTTGATCGTGCCGGTGAATGCCGGATTTGTCTGGCCATACACCCGGCTGGCATTGGAGGCCGTCACGCTCAAGGGCGCAGGCGACACCACCAGGCTCACAGTGTCGGTGGTACTGGTATAATCAGTTGTATTGCTCGGGCTGAAGACGACCGAGAGCGTGTGGGCGCCCGCCGTCAACACCGTGCCGGCTGCCGGGGTGTAGGCAAAACTGCCGGACGTGTTGGCCGTGGCATCGAGCTGGCTCGAAGTCAGGGCCGCGCCATAAGCAATGGCGGCGGGGGTCCAGCTCAAAACCGGCGTGGCCTTGGATACCGTCAAGACGAACTGTCGGCCTTGCGGCATGGAGTCAAAAAGGTCGGTGACCAAAATCGTGTTGGTATAGATGCCCGCGGCCAGATTGCTGGTGGCCGCATTGTAGCCGACCCCAATGGTGGCGGCGGCCCCGGCGGCGGCGAGCGTGCCGCTGCTGGCGGAGACGGTCATCCATAAGGAAGTGTTGGCCAGGCTCCAATTGAACGTGGCTGTGCCAATATTTGTCAAGACGAAGTTTGTGGCGGTGAACGGCCCGCCGTAGGGGCCGGCAGCGGTCACGTTCGTGAACGGCGTGATCTGCAGCTCGGGGGAGAGGGCGTTGATCATGGCCGCGCCATTCGGGGTGCCCCAGCCGGTGCAAAGATCGTAACCGGTAACCGCCGAAAACAGGTTGGCGCTGTAGTTGTTGATGTTGTTGCCGGCGGTGATGTCGTTGAAAATAGACGTGTAAGCCGGCCCCTGGCCAAGCGCATAAATGGCCGGGTTGATGAAACCCACCCCCGGGTTGCCGCCAGCCGCCGCCTGTTCATTGATCAGGGCGGTGAAACCCGCCCACAACGGCGCGGCACAACTGGTTCCCCCAACCGCCCCCGAGGAGCCGTTGCCGTAGCAGACCCAGATGTCATTGGCGGTGAGGGCGACATCGGGAATGTTTCGCTTGGAGGCCGAACCCTGGTTGGTGCTGTTGATGGCGTTCGTTTGCCAGGATGGAATCAAATAGGCCGTGCTGACTCCGCCGCCGCTGCCGACATAATCGTTCGGCTTTTGTCTGGTTTGGTTCGCGGACCAGCCACTGCCGTCCGCGCCCCAATTCCAAACCGATTCCGAATTGTAGCTCGCGCCGGTGCCGTTCATCACCAGGGTGGTCCCACCGACACTGGTCAGGTTGGTGCTGTCCCCCGGCACCCATATCTGGGTGATCCAAGCGTCTCCGTCTCCCGAGGCTTGATAGAAGGACTGGCCCTGGGTGGCCATTTTCTGGAATTCCGTGTCAAAGGATGTGTTGGGGTCGGGCGAGCCGGTGTAGCCCCAGGAAGAGCTGAATTGCTTGATCTGGTTGCTGGCCGCCATGCTGTCAAGTATATCAATCCAGCCGGTGGTGCCGCTGGTGCTGGGCGCTTCAAATACATACACCGCCGTCAAACCGGGCGCCATGGCGATGGCCATCTCGATGTCCAACGCCACCTCGGTATTGTTGGCCCCGGGAGAGCCGCTGAAGCCGTCCAGCGGGATGGGTTGCACGGGGACATTGGTATATCCGGCCAGGCTTTCGTAAGCTGTGATGTCACTGGGATAATAGGTGTCCAGTTCCAACAAACCGACCATTTGCCCGGCGCCGTTGAGGGTGACGCCCGGGGCGTAAGCGTGCCGGAAATCGCTCCCCAAATAATTGCCGCCGGATTGCGAGCCGGACGCCGGCACGGAATTGGCCTTCGCCGGTTTCAGGCGCACCGCCGGGCGCGGCAATGCATAATCGCCCAGTCCATAGACATCCAGTATGGGCAGGGCCGCATCCACCGTCGGCTCAACATCCGGAACAAAAAATTGGCGGGCTTCGGTGGGGTGTTGATACGTCAGCAAGTTGACATGGAAGGCCTTGGCAACGTCAGAAGCCTTTCCCTGGACGTCGAGCAACATGCGGCTGTCACGGGTGGTGACAGCCAGGCTGTTGCTCCGGGCAAATTGGATGACCGCCTGATAATCCTGCGCGGTCGGCCCGAACTGTTCGCTGAACTGCGCAGGTGTCAGGTAATGATGGAAATCGGGGCTGGCAGGATCGTAGAGGCGTTGCAGCAAATTGTTCAGGGCTTCGCTGTTATGCAAGGGCAGGCTGATGGCGAGGCGCAGCGAATTAGTCCCCGGCAGTTGCCCCAGCGGTTGCGCCAGCGCCGATGCCTCCGGCACATGCCCGCGCAACACGCGCATTTCCCCCGCCCGGACAGACATCGCACTGGAAAAGCCGATGAAAATCGCAAAAAAGGCTTTGGGCAAAAGACTTCGCGATTTCATAGTTTTTTATAATACGCGTGTTCCTCCTGCAAAAGTTGACGTCGGAACCATTGCGTCTGGCTACCAGAAAATGGTAATTGCACCGAGGCATTTTGTCAAAGGCAGAACCGGGACGTGAGGGGCTTGCCACCGGGCTGAAATAAAGACTGTTCCCTTTTCGATTTGGCGTCCATGTAATGAGTGAATGACAAAAGACGACATGGCGCTGGTGCGGGACTATGCCGCCGGCCAATCCGAGCAGGCGTTTGAAACGCTGGTCGCCCGCTATCTCAATCTCGTCTATTCGGCGGCGATGCGGCAGGTGCGCGATCCGCATCTGGCCGAGGAGGTGACCCAGGCTGTCTTCATCATTCTGGCGCGCAAGGCGGGCACACTCGGTCCGGCCACGATTCTTCCAAGCTGGCTGCATCGCGCGGCCTGTTTTACCGCAGCCGATGCCTTGAAATCCCGGCGTCGCCGCACGCAACGCGAACAGGAGGCCTACATGCAATCACCATTAAACGAACCGGAAAATGAAACGTGGTCGCAAATCGCCCCGCTGCTGGACACCGCCATCGCCGGGCTGAACGAAAAAGACCGGCACGCCATCGTGCTTCGGTTCTTCCAGGACAAAAGCCTGCAGGACATCGGCGCGGCGCTGGGCGCGAGCGATGACGCGGCAAAAATGCGCGTGAACCGCGCACTGGAAAAATTGCGCCAATTTTTTGTCAAACGCGGCATTGCCTCGACCACTGAAACAATTTCCAGGGCGATTTCGGCCAATTCCGTTCAACCGGCGCCCGCCGTTCTGGCAAAATCAATTGCGGCCCTTGCCCTTGCCAAAGGAACAGCCGGCAGCAGTTCGACATTAACCCTGGTCAAAGGAGCATTGAAACTTATGGCATGGACAAATACAAAAACGGCCATCGTGACCGGCGCGGTCATGTTGCTGGTGGGCGGCGGCGGGGCGGCAATTTACGCCACGCACCAAAATTCGCCAAAGGGAACGGGGATCCCGGTGGAAATGAGGATTAAATGGATGGTCGGAAAAAAATATCTGTTGCACATGGAACTGAATCAGAGCGCCACGGTAAAACCACCCAATCATTCACAGCCGGCGGAGCAAGAATTGAAGTGGACGCAGGATTTCAACGTTTCGGTGCTCAAGGAACTCCAAAATGGCGGCAGGGAATTGGAGTTGGAATTCACACAGGAGGCGATTGATTTTTCGAAAGGCGGCCACGCCATATCGAGTTTTGATTCCGCACAAAGTTCGACCGTGGACGCGCACAATCCGTTTGCGATATTGGGCGCGATGGTTGGCGCGCGCTTCGAGTATTTTACCGACGCCGACGGGAAGGTGCAAACCGTTGCAGGTGTGAACGAATTGACGGATCACATCGCCGCGGTTGGAACGCGGGAACAGCAGGAAGTATTCAAAGAGATGTTCAGCGGAGATGACTTTAAAAACTGGCTTTCGCTCGGGGACTGGCTGCCGAACCGGGCAGTGAGCGCCGGCCAAAGCTGGTCGGTAAAAAAAGACGTAGCCAACGCCATCGGTGTTCTGACTGTGGACATCAAATTTACTTTCAAGAGTTGGGAACAACATGGCGGCCGCAAATGCGCGCACATTGAACAAACAGGCGATTCATCGTCCAAAAGCGTTTCGAAAGCTTCAGGCATGGCTGTTAAAATCGACCAGGGAAAGATCTCCGGCGAATTTTGGTATGATCCGGAACTCGGGATGGTTGTGGATGGCAACAACAATGAGGATTTAATCCTGAAAATCACCACCCGGACACAGACGCTGACCAAGCAAACGAAAAACAGGTCCCGTATAACGCTGATGGAAGTGCCGTGATATATTAGTTTGACAGATTGGGTTTGATGGCGGAGGCGCCTTCTTCGATGCGGTAGAGGTGGGTCTTGGTCCGGATATAGAACGCCTTGCCGGCAACGGAGGGGCAGGCCATGAGGCCGTCGTCCAGGGTATTGGTCGCCAATACGTCGCAGGTGCGGCCCGGTTTGATCACCGTGGCAAGGCCTTCCTGGTTGAAGAAATAGAGCCGGCCATCGGCATAAATCGGCGACGCTTCGTAGCTGCCGCCGATGCGTTCGGTCCAAACAACTTCCCCGGCAGCGGCGTCAACGCAAGTCAGGAAGCTCTCGGCCGCCGCGCTGTAAATCAAGCCGTCCACCAAGATGGGGGAGGAGAATTTGCCGATGTGCGTTTTGAGCCGCCAAGCCACGTGCGTGTCGGTCACGTCGCCGTGGCCGTCCACCTTGACCGCAGTCAATTCGGTTTTGGACATGCCGCTGATGAAGTAAGCGATGCCGTGCTCGAACAGCGGCCGGGGTGCCGGAGAATAATCGGTGGTGCGAACCTTCCAGATTTCATGCCCGTTGCGCGGGTCATAAGCGTAGAACGCCTTGGCCCCGGCACTGAGCAGAAGCGGCTGGCCGGCGTTGGTGACGACGATCGGTGTGCTGTGGGCTTTGCGCAAATCCCCCAGTTTCACTCTTTCGCCCGGGACATCCGCATCGTTCCAGACGGCGGAACGATTTGTTTTCCAGACGGTCTTGCCGGTTTTTTTGTCGAGGGCAACAGTGTAATGGAGATCGACGCCGTCCATGGTGATGATCAACAGGTTTTCCCAGAGGATGGGAGAGGAGGATGGGCCGCGGTAATGGCGGCAAGGAAGATCGGTGCGTTGCCAGAGGACCTTGGCCGTGGCGGTGTCCAGGCAGGCCGTGCCGTAACTGCCAAAGTGAACGTAAACCCGCCCCGGCTCGATCACGGGGGACGGCGTGGCGTAGCTGTTGACGCCGTTGCCGAGCGGTTCCGGGTTGTCGGCGTGGAAAAGTTTCTTATTGACTGTTATTTTGCCGGTGCCGGCGTCAAGGCAGAGGGCGTAAAAGTCGTGACCGTCCTCGGTGGCGGTGGTCAGCCAGATCTTCCCGTTCATGATGACCGGCGTGGACCAGCCGCGAAAGGGAATTTCAGTTTTCCATTGGACGTTATTCGTCTCGCTCCAGTGGAGAGGGAAGCCGGCGGGGTTCGTGTCGCTCGCGGTTTGGACATGGCCGTCGCGCGAAGGCCCGCGCATCTCCGGCCAGTCGCCACCCGCCGCAGGGCGGACGCAGGCGAGTGTCATCAGGAGCAATACCGCAAAGACCCCGCCGCTCTTGACGATCTGGGACACGGGAATAAAAGTCGCGGTCTAACCGTTGTCGCCAATGGCTTCGACGGGGCAGCCTTCCTTGGCTTCCTTGCATTGGGCTTCTTCGTCGGGGCTGCCGGGCTGCTTGAAGACGAAGGAATAACCGCCGTCATCGCTGCGGGTGAAATTGGCGGGGGCCGTTTCGCGGCAGAGATCGCAGTCGATGCATTGGTTATCGACGTAGTATTTGCCGGTGACGTTATCGGGATATTTATTTGCAATGTCAGCCATAAACTTCTTTTGAGAGACTATAATTGGGTCAACGGAACAAGAGCAAGTCTTTTAGGATTTTGGCCATCGGTAGTTTAGAGGGTTTGTGCAGCCGGATCGAACCGCCGGATGTCTTTGAATTTGTCGAAGTCGCGGTCAAAGGATGCCACCTGGCGGCCAAGCTGCGCGGAGCGTGCTGCCAGCCATGCGTCGGGAAAATCAACGTTCATCGCGCCAAACCGCTGCAAGGCATCGGTGACGATTTCCTCCTCCGCTGTCTCCACCCCGGCGTTCTGAATAATGGCCAGAAGAACATTCACTACGTCGTTCCGCCGCTGTCCATACCGCCCGATCAATATATAGACCGTCTCGGCCACTGCCAGGCTATCCAGATGCAGGACGAATTCATGGCGCTCCGCTTTCTCAAACAAGGCCGCGGCCGCCGCGCTCTGTTTCGGATCATCCTGAACCAGGAACCGTACCAGCACATTCGCATCCAGCAAAAGCTCTTTCATGGCTTCTGTTTCGAAATGCGATCATGGCGGGCCATGGCTGCTTCGGCGAAAGCTCCGGGCAAATCCTTTCCCTTGGCGGGAATGGCGTTCGATTTCAAACATCCCGACAATTCACGGAAGGAACGAACGCGTCGCCCGACCAGTTTTTCTCCCTCGACTTCCCAGACAATGCGCTGGCCAATTCTAAGAGGTATTTCCTTACGAACGTCTTCCGGTATGGTAACCTGCCACTTGGAGGTAATTGTTGAAATTGTATTTCCCATATTGATTAGCATACCATAGACGCATCTCCTTACGCAAGTGAAATCTCCTTTCCGTAATCGCCCATCAGAATTTCAATGCCTTGACCGCCTCGGTCGCGCCGGCCAGGATTCTCCCGGGAAAAACGCCCAGGTAAAGCATCGCCGCCATGCACACCGCCAGGGGGATCAGCACCTGGGCCGGGACAACAATCGGGGAAAGATCGGGCGGGTCCTTGGCCCAATACATCACCCGGATCACGGCAAAATAGTAGTACAGTGAAATCACCACCCCGATGACGGCCACCCCGGCCAGCCAGTAACAAGCGGGGTCGGCCGCGCCCCGTTCGACCAGCGCCCTGAGCAGGAGGAATTTTCCCATGAACCCCGCCAGCGGCGGAATGCCGCCCAGCGAAACCATGACCAGCGTCAGGGCCCCGGCCAGGAACGGCGAGCGCCGGCCCAGCCCGGCCAGCACCCCGATGTCGTCGTTGTCCGGCATGACCGCGCCGATGACCAGAAAGGCGGCGGCCAGCGTAAACAAATAGCCCGCCAGATAATACAACACTGCCGCCGAACCGGCGGCGTTGACCGCCGCCACCCCCAACAGCAGGTAACCGGCGTTGGAGATGCTCGAATAACCCAGCAACCGTTTCAAACTGCGTTGCGGGATGGCGCAGAGGTTGCCATAGAGAATCGTTATGCCCGAGGCCAGCATGAGCATTTTGTCCCAATGCACGGCCAGCGCCGGCACGGCCAGAAACAAAACCCGCAGCAACAGGACGAACCCGGCCGCCTTGGAGGCGATGGCCAGGAGAGCGGTGACCGGCGTCGGCGCACCTTGATAAACATCCGGCGTCCACACCTGCAACGGAAACGCCGAGATTTTGAAACTCAAACCGAACAAAACCAGCAGGACACCCAGCCAATAAACCTTGTTGTTATCCAACATGGCCGCCGCCTCGTCCAGCCGCACAAAATTTGTCTGGTTGGCTGTCCCAAAAATCAGCGCGATGCCGAAAACCAGAAAAGCCGCCGACAGCGCGCTCAAGATTAAATATTTGACGCCCGCCTCCAGGGATTGCAGGCGCGACCGCTGGAAACTGACCAGGACATAGAAACTGATCGAGATCAATTCCAGGGAGACAAAGACCAGCACAAAATCAGTGGCTGCCGCCGCCAGCATCATGCCCACCAGGGCCATCAGCACGACGACATGGAATTCCCCGATGCCCAACGACATCCGTTCCGCGCCGGCGTTGGCCATGAGCAGGACAAAAATCGCCGACACCATGAAAAAGCGCTGGAAAAAAACGGCCAGCCCGTCCTGCGCCAGCATGGAATCCGCCGTGGCCGGGCCGCCCGGGGCGATGCAAAAACTCGCGCCCAAAATGACGAGCAGGCCCGCCACTGCCACCCAGCCGAGACGAGGCTTTAAGGCTGGCGGGGTCCACAAATCGAGCAGGAGCAGCAGCAGGGCCAGGCCCGCCACCGCGATCTCCAAGGTTAAAAGCGAAAAGTTCATCGGGCGGAATGCCCTTTCGGGATGACCGCTGCCTCAATGGCGTCCACGCCAACCATGCGCACGACCGGCGCGACACTGGCCTTGATGTTGTCTGTCAATAACCGGGGGAAACAGCCGAAAAGGATCAAGCCCGCCAAAAGGAGGCCGTAGGGAAGCTTCCGCCAAATGGTCAGCGTGTCTGAAATCCCGGGCCATTCCTTTTCGCCATGCCAGATGTCGCGAATGGCGCGCAACATGTAAACCCCGGCGATGACGAGCGCGCCCCACACGGCCAGGGTGGAGATCATCTCGGACCGTTGCCAGCTACCAAACAAGACCAGGATCTCCCCGGGAAAATCGGCGAAGCCCGGCAACCCGCATCCGGCCAGCATGGCCATGATCATGGCCGTGCCGATAAACGGCAGCTTGCGCAACAAGCCGCCCATCTCGTCCATGTCCAGCGTTTTGACTTCGTCACGCAGATAGCCGCTCAGGGAAAAAGTCAGCGCCGCCAGAAAACCGTGCGCGACCATGATGACAACCGTCCCGGTAATGCCGATCAGGCTCAGGCTGGCGATGCCCAGAAAGGCAAAACCCATGTGGGCCACGCTCGAATTGCCGATCAACAGGTTCAAGTTGCGCTGCCGCATCGCCACCAGCCCGCAATAAAGTATGTTGCCCAGGCAGAGCACGGAAATAATGTTGGCCCAATGTTGCGCCTCATCCGGCATGAACGGCAACGCAATGCGGATCAGGCCGTAGAGACCGAATTTTTTCAGGACACCGGCGTGGATCATGGCCGTGGCCGTCGGCGCCGAACCGTAGCCCAGCGGCGCCCAGGTGTGAAAAGGCCACAACGACACCAGAATGCCAAAGCCGAACAACAGCAGCGGAAAAATCAGGCGTTGCGACGCCTCGGCCATGGGATGCGCCTTGAAATAACGGGTCAACGCCACCAGATCGAGGGTGCGGTCAGGCACCGGCAATTGCAGATAGAGCGCAATCAATCCCAGCAGGACCAGCAGCGCCCCCAAGCTCAGGTAAAGCGTGATTTGGAACGTGGCGAAGTTCTTCTCCTCGCCCCTGCCCCACATCCCGATCATGATGAAGGTCGGCACCAGGGCGAGTTCATGGAAGAAATACAGGAAAAACAAGTCGAGCGAGGCAAACGCCCCCAAAATGCCGCCGCCCATGATGAGCAGCAGAATGTAAAACTCCTTCTCGCGCGTTTTTATCTGTCGCGAAACGCAGACCGCCGCAAAAACCACCGTCGCGCCCATCAGCAGCAAACCGAGATTAATCCCGTCCACCCCGACGTGGTAGCTGATGCCGAGCAACGAGCGGGCCCAGGCGTGTTGCTGCTCAAATTGAAAACCGTCCGCCGCCTTGCTGGTGTCGAATTTGCAGAACATCACCACCGCCGCCACCAGCCCGGCAAACGCCGCCAGCAACGCGACGCTGCGGATGACAAAGCGGTAGTTGCGTGGAATGAGCAAAATCAACAGCGCGCCCAGCAGCGGCAAAAGAAAAATGTATGTGACAAGTGACATGGTTTTACCGGAGCAGCATGAAATACAGCACCAGGGCGATGCCGGCCGCGAACAAAAACGTGTAGGTTTGCAAGTTGCCGGTCTGGAACAGGCGCAAGGCGCGCCCGGTCAGTTCCGTCGTCCCTTGCACGGCGCGGACGAGCAATTGGATGCCGGCGTCAAACCCGTTGGCCACCGTGGCCAGCGCGTCCTGGGTGGTGGCAATGAGGAAGGCGTACAATTCGTCAAAATAAAATTTATGGCTGAGGATCCGGCTGATGGATTGTATTTTCAAGGGCACGGGGTCGGAGGCGGCGTTGGCGTACAAATACCAGGCAATCAAAAGCCCCACCGCGAAAGCCCCCAATCCGAGACAGGCCGCCACGGGCGCAGCTTGAAACGGTTCGAACGGGGCAAAGATTTCCGGCGCTTGTTCCCCGAACTGCGGCGCGATCAACCCGGCAATGCCAAAAAATCCGCCAAAGATCGATGCCACCGCCAAAACCACCAGCGGCAAGGTCATCAACTTGGGCGATTCGTGGGCGTGAGCGGTCAGGTTGGATTTCGCCTTGCCCAGGAAGACGGCAAAGAAAAGGCGGAACATATAAAATGTGGTCAGGCAAGCCACCAGGATTCCCACCGCGAACAAGGTCATGCTTCCATGCCAGGCCGCGGCCAAAATGGCGTCCTTGCTGAAGAAACCGCTCAAGGGCCAGACGCCGCACAGAGCCAGGGTGCCGGCCAGAAACGTCCAATAAGTCACCGGCATTTTTTCCTTCAACCGGCCCATTTTCCAAATGTTCTGCTCGTCGCTGACGGCGTGAATGACGGAACCGGCGCCCAAAAACAGCAGTGCCTTGAAAAAGGCGTGGGTGGCCAGATGAAACATCGCCGCTGGCGGCTCATTCAGCCCGACCGCCATCACCATGTAGCCCAATTGCGAGAGCGTCGAGTAAGCCAGAATACGTTTGATGTCGTTTTGCTGGCAGGCAATCAGCGCGGACATCAAAGCGGTCAACCCGCCGATCCACGCAATCACTTGCAGAGCGGAAGGATCAAAGATGAAGAAAACCCGGCAGAGCATGTAAACGCCTGCCGCCACCATAGTCGCGGCATGGATCAAGGCGCTGACCGGCGTCGGGCCTTCCATGGCGTCGGGCAGCCAGACGTGCAACGGAAATTGGGCCGATTTTCCCACCGCGCCGCAAAAGATCAACAGCCCGACGGTGGTGGTTGCCGTTTCAAAAATCTCCGGATTGTTTCTCATCTGATTGTGCGCCTCGGCGAAACCCAGCGTGCCCGTCACCGCCCAGACCATGATAATGCCGGTGAGAAACCCAAAATCCCCCAGCCGATTGGTGAGGAAGGCTTTCTTGGCCGCATCCGCCGCCGAGGGGCGTTCATACCAGAAGCCAACAAGGAAATAACTACAGGCACCGACCAATTCCCAAAAGATAAACATTTGCAGGAAATTGTTGCTCAGCACGATGCCGAGCATGGAAAAGGTGAACAGGCTCAGGCAGGCGAAAAAGCGCGCGTAAGAGCGGTCGCCTTTCATGTAGGCAGCCGAGTAGATATGGATGGCGCTGCCCACGCCGGTGACAATCAGCAGCATGAGCAGGCTCATGGCATCGAAGTGCATGCCGAAATGGATGCTGAGTTTGCCGACTTTCAACCAGGTGAGACTGATGTCCTGCGGCTCCCCGTTGTTCAGAACGAGCATGTACCTGGCAAATACCAGGATGCTGAGCAAAAACGAAACAAGAACCATCCCCACTGAGAGCAGGGCGCTGAAGCGCGGGTTCTTCAGCGTGAAGAGCGTGATGAACACGGCTGACAGCAGCGGCAGAAATAGAATGAGCCAGGGCAGTGGGTCGTTCATGGTTATAGTTTCATCGTGGCCAGGTCCTCGACGTGGGTGGTTTGGCGGCGGCGATACAGCGCCACAATCAAGGCCAGCCCGAGGGCGACCTCGGCGGCGGCAACGGTGATGACAAAGACAACGATGACCTGGCCGTCGAGGTTATTGTTGAAGCGGGAGAAGGCGACCAGGGCCAGGTTGGCGGCGTTGAGCATGAGTTCGAGGGACATGTAGATGACCAGGAGGTTGCGGCGCACAATCACGCCCAGCAAGCCCACGCAAAACAGCAGCACGCTTACCACCAGATAATCTTGCAGGGTGATGGGGCTCATTTCAGGTCCCTTTTGCTAAGAAGCACGGTGCCGATCATGGCCACCAGAAGCAACAATGACAGAATCTCAAAAGGCAGGGCGAATTGCGTGAAGAGGCTCTGCCCGATCTCGACGGTGGAACCCTCGACCTTCGGCGCGGCCAGGCTGAAGCCCAGGGCGGAATGCTTGATCGTGCGAATCATGGCCAGGGCGATCATCGCCACCGCCACCACGCCCAGGCCGGCCATGACAATCTTGATCCTGCGCCGTTCCTCCTCCTTCAAGTCCAGCAACATGATGACAAAGACGAAGAGCACCATGACCGCGCCGGCATAGACCAGCACCTGCACCGCTGCCAGGAAAAACGCATGCAATTGGATGAAAAGCCCCGCCATCGAGACAATGGTCAACACCAAAAACATGGCGCTGGTGACGGGATTGCGCGTGAACGGGTTGGCAATCACCAGCACGCCGCAAAGCAGCGTCAGAAAGGCGAACAGATAAAAGAACACACTTTGCATCTATTTATGTTTCCACTTCCAAATCTGATCGTTATGCACGCCGCCCATGGCCAGCAGTTTTTCCTTGTTGTAAACCATTTCCTTCCGGCTCAGGCCGGTGAGCGAATAATCTTTCATCAGAAAAATCGCCTCCTCCGGGCAGACCTCCTGGCAAAAACCGCAGTAGATGCAGCGCAGCATGTCGATCTCAAATTCCTTGGGCCCTTTTTCCACGTTGCCCGCCTCCGGCAAACCGGCCGGCCCCGGCGGCGTGATGCGGATGGCCTTGGGCGGGCAGATAAATTCGCAAAGCTGGCAGGAAACGCATTTGGTGCGGTTCTCCGGGTCTTTGACCAGATATGGCGCGCCCCGATAGCCTTCCGGCACGGTCCATTTTTCCTCCGGATACTGCATCGTCACTTTCTTTTTGAAAAAGTGGCGAATCGTAATGCGCAAGCCCTGGACCACCGCCGGGATATAAAGGCGCTCCCAAAAATTCAACTTTGTTCGTTTAACAATCATGCGGTTTCAATGCCTCATCATGTCATAGCCCCACAGAAAGAGCGCCGTCGCCACGATGTTCAGGAGCGAGAGCGGCAGAAAGCGCCGCCAGCCCAAATCCATCAATTGATCGTAGCGAAACCGCGGCCACATCCAGCGCACCCATATAAAAATTCCCATCAAGACCATGATCTTGCCCAGAAAAATCGCGATTTGCACCACCCCGATGATCTTGGATGCCGGGTTCGGATTGTCCAAACCGGCGAAGGGCAGTGTCCAACCTCCCAGAAACAATGTGACCATCATGGCCGAGGCCGCGATCATATTGGCGTATTCGCCCATGAAAAAAAGCGCGAACTTCATCGAGCTGTATTCGGTGTTATATCCGGCCACCAATTCCTGCTCCGATTCCGGCAGGTCAAAAGGCAGCCGGTTGGTTTCGGCAAAGGACGAGATCATAAAAATAATGAAGGAAATCGGCGCGTAGAAAATGAGCCAGCCGTGCCGGGCCTGGTGCTCGATGACTTTGCCCAGGTTCAAATCGCCCACGATGAGAAAAACAGGTATGACGGACATGCCCATGGCAATTTCGTAGGAAATCATTTGCGCGCTGGAACGGATGCCGCCGAGGAACGGATATTTTGAATTGGAGGCGTAGCCGGCCAGCACAATGCCATAGACCCCCAGCGAAACGATGCCAAAGGTGTAAAGAATACCCACGTTCAAATCGGCAATGACCATTTTCTGCGCGCCGATTTTAGAGCCGAAGGGAATGACCGCCATGACCAGCAGGGCTGGAATCATGGTAATCATCGGCGCCAGCCAAAAATAGATTTTACGGACATGGCCCGGCGTAAAATCCTCCTTGAGAAAGGACTTCACCCCGTCGGCCAGCGGTTGCAAGAAACCAGCCGGCCCCACCCGGTTGGGACCGAGGCGGTCCTGGATGAACGCCGAAATCTTGCGCTCGGCCAGCACCGAGTACGCCACCGATGTCATCACCACCGCGAAAACTCCCACGATTTTCACGATGCTGAAAATGACAAACTGCGCTTCCGGTCCCAAATTATTAAACCAATTCATCGTTAATCCTGAAAAATTAAATCGGCACCGTCACTCCAAGGTCGCCCAGCGCCGCCCAAGTCAGCCCCTGAAAGGCCGGCACTTCGCGCGCCATTTGATTGAACACACCTTCGATGCCGCCCGCACCATTCTGGCCGCCCGTGCCCTGAACTAATTCGTGGAGAAACTCCCATTCCGGCCGGGCGTGGCCCTTGGGCTGGATGTTCTGCATGAACCGTTGCACGCGGCCCTTGCCGTTGACGAAGCTGCCGCGCTTCTCGGCGTGGGCGCACCCCGGCAAAAGATAGTGCGCCAGCGCCGTCGTTTTGTTCGGCAAAATATCACTGACAATCAGGGTCTCCAGGCTCGCCAGAAGATTCTCGCCCAAGCCGCACCGGGTCACGTCTTCGCCAAAGACGATCAAGGTCTTGATATTCCCGGCAGCGATGTCGGCGGCGATTTTGGGTAGGTTCGATCCCATTTGTGCGGGCGCAATGCCAACCAATCTGGCCCCGGTGCTGTTGGGATTGCGGTCGGCGCTGAGCAAAATTTTATCGGCCGGCCCGGTGCGCGGAACGGAATCGGTCAGGGCGTTGGATTTCGCCACCAGTTTTTTCAAAAGGAAAAGCTCCTCGTTGGTCTGGCGCGCGGAAGCGACGATGGCGACGGAGCCGTCGTTGGCCCGGCGCAAAATCTCCGAGATTTCACGGAGGGCAACCGGCCAGGCCTGCTCCGGGCTCTGCCCTTTGAGTTTGGATCCTCCGACGGTTGTCAGCCTGTCCGGGCGGTTGATCCATTTGTAATTGAGCCGGCCGGAATCGCACATCCAGGAGGAATTGACCGCGTCATTTTCCCTCGGCTCATAGCGATAGACCTTGTCCTCGCGCGAGCCGATGACGATGTTGCAGCCCGTGGCGCAACTGGTGCAAATGCTCTTGCTCTCCTTGAGAAACCAGACGCGCATCTGGAACCGGAAATCCTTCGAGGTCAACGCCCCGACCGGACAGATATCAACGGTGTTCAAGGTGTAATTGTTGTCGAAAGGTTTGCCCGGAAAACTGACCAGCGTGCTGTGGCTGCCGCGCTGCTCGAAACCGAGCGCGTCATCGCCTGCAATATCGCGCGTGAAACGGATGCAGCGCGAGCAAAGAATGCAACGCTCGTCATCCAGGACAATGCGCGGCCCCAAATCGACGTGCTTCGGCTTGTGGACTTTTTCCTCGGCAAAACGGCTGGCGGCCTGCCCGTGGTCCACCGAATATTCCTGCAGCTTGCATTCGCCCGCCTGATCGCAAATCGGGCAATCCAGCGGGTGATTGATCAGCAACGATTCCAGCACCGCCTCGCGCATTTGTTTGGTCGCCGGCGAATTGGGATAAATTTCCATGCCCGGCGAAATGGGCGTGGCGCAGCCGATGGCGCCGCGCGGTGTGCCGGGTTCGTAAGGCAAAACCGAGCGGGAAATCTTGGGCGTGCCGTCGGCATTGAGCAGCGGTTTCCGGTCCGGCCCGATGGCGGGCGTGCCGAATTCCACCAGGCACATTCGGCAATTGCCGACGATGGGGAGCTTGGGATGATAACAATAATGCGGCAGCTCGACGCCGGCCAGCAGACAGGCCTGCAGCATGGTGGTGGGTTGCAACTTGCCCTGCCAGTCCGGCGACATTTTGGGCACATCAATTTCGCGCCCATCCACCTTGATGCGGATTTTTTCCACCGCTGGCGGCGCGGGCTTTTGTTCGGTTGTCGTGGCAGTGGACATATTCGAGCGTTAGATTTCTCCCCGGTGCAGATCGGTGATTGGGAAAATCATTTCGTAATCGCCCCACATTAAATCACCGTAATCCAACCGAAAGCTTTTGAATTTTCGCATCTGCCGATATTGCGTGATGTCGGGATTCTGGGCTTTGCGCAAGAACGGCTCAAAGTCCATGACCCGCACCACGCCGTCATTGAATGTCAGGCGAATCTTGTAGCCGGAGACGTATTTTGCGTCCGTGATTTCCAGATAGGTTTTCGTTTGCGTTTTCATTTCAGTTTTCTGGTAATGACTTCCGGGGTATTATGCTTCTTGAACACAAAGAAATCCACCCACCGGCGCACGATGTCATTGGCCTTCGCCCTCACCAACACTTGAAAGTCTTTCATCTTGGCGCTCGTCATCGGCGGCTTGCCTTTCACGTTCGAGAAAACAATCTGCGACACTTTGCCGTCTTTTAAAATGATCTCCGCCCGCGCGTGACAGCCCTGAAACCTGCCGTGAACGTGAATCGGCTCGTGTTCATTTGCGAAGAAGAACACCGCCAATCCAAAATATTCGTAAAGTTTCGGCATGGTAATGTCAGTCTACTCGCGAGGGGTTGGCGGCGATTTTCATTCCTGGCGCGGGGCCGGCGCCTTTGTTTTTGGCTTCGTCCGCCGCGCCGCGTTTTTCGAAATCGTCCCGGAACTTGTTGACAAAGCTCAACACCGGCCAGGCGCAGGCTTCGCCAAAGGCGCAAATCGTCCGGCCCTGGATGTTCTGCGCGATGTTGAGCAGGTAGGCGGCGTCCTGTTTGCGGCCGTGGCCGTGGGTCAGGCGGTGCAGCGCCTTGGATATCCAGAGGGAACCTTCGCGGCACGGCGTGCATTGCCCGCAACTTTCGTGCGCGTAAAAATCGGAAAGGTTCGCCAGCGCGGCCACGATGTCGGTCGTGTCGTCCAGCACAATGATCGCGCCCGAACCTGACATGCTGCCGGCTTGTTGCAACGAATCGAAATCGTAGGGCAAATCCAGCATGTCCACATCCACCGGCGCCATCTGCCCGTCCGCCGCCTTCCGCTTCAGTTTGAATTTTTCGCCCGCCTTGAAAATCTTGGCTGACGAACCGCCGGGAATGACGGCCAGCAACTTTCTGCCGTCGCGCAAACCGCCGCCAAAGTTTTCGTGAAAAATCAATTCGCCCAGCGTCGCCTTGCCCACTTCCACCTCGTAATAACCGGGCTTTTTGACGTGCCCGCTGACAGAAACAATGCGGGTGCCGGTGTTGTTGGGCGTGCCCAGCTTGGCGTATTCGGAGCCGCCCATTGCAATGATATGTTTGACGGTAGCGAGGGTCTCGACGTTGTTGACGATGGTTGGGCACATGTACAAGCCGAGCACAGCCGGGAAATAAGGCGGCTTGATGCGGGGATAGGCGCGCTTGCCTTCGAGGGATTCAATCAGCCCCGTTTCCTCGCCGCAGATGTAAGCGCCCGCGCCGCGATGAATGTAAATCTCCAGGTCATAACCGCGGCCCAGAATGTTTTTGCCGAGGAAATTTTTGGCGCGCGCCTCAGCCAGGGCGCGCAGCAACAACCTGGCCCCGTCCGGCATTTCGCCACGAATGTAAATGTAAGCCAGATGAACATCGTTGGCGAAACAGGAGATGATCATCCCTTCCAGCAGTTGGTGGGGGTCTTTGTAAATGATCTGCCGGTCCTTGAAGGTGCCCGGTTCGGATTCATCGGCGTTGCAAATCAGGTAAATGGGTTTGCCGCTTTTGCGATCGACGAACGACCATTTCAATCCGCAGGAAAATCCCGCCCCGCCCCGGCCGCGCAAGCCGGAAGCTTTGACGTCCTCGCGAATTTGTTCCTGGGCGGAAACTTTTTTGCCGTCGGGCAGGTCCTTCGGCGGCATGGCCAACGCCTTTTTCAACGCCTCGTAGCCGCCATGGCGCAGATAGCAATCCATGTCCGGCGTGTAACCGGGTTGATCGGCGTTCTTTAAAATCAATTTGTATTGCTCAGGCATGTCGCGATTAATTCTTATTCTTCGCCGTCGTAATAATCCAGCGCATCGGAACGTATCAGCTTGAGCTCGGGCGAACGCACGGCCCATTTGTTGCTGTCATGATAATAGACGGACTCGCCAAGCGGATTATCCGCCACGATGCAGAACACAAGCTCTTGCCCGCTGTCACTGCTCAATTGGTGGGGTTCGCCCGGCGGAAAAATGAATGCGTCGCCGGCGGCAACAGGTGTCGTTCCTTCCTTGTGCCGGACCACGCCCTTGCCCGAAATCACATGGTAGAATTCCCATTGCGCACTGTGGGAATGATATGGAAAAGCGGCTTTTCCCGGAGGAACGCGGCAAATCTCAACATCGAAAGGATGTCTTTCCTTCAAATCCATCGACTCCGGCTGGCGTCCCAACTTCAGGGAAACTTCCTTGCGCATGCGGGCAAATTTTCCTTTTGGCGAAGACCGGGTTACCTCGGCGATTTCGTTCGTATTGACTTTACGCATAATTGTTTGCCCCGCAGCCAAAACTTGACTCCGCGGCCAAAAACTCTAGATTTATGGCTCCATCATTGCCCGATGGTGTAACGGTAGCACAACAGACTCTGAATCTGTTTGTCATGGTTCAAATCCATGTCGGGCAGCCATAATCAGTTTCATTGTCATTTGCATTTCGCGACGATTTCATCCGCCTTTTGCGTTGAAACGCCTTCGTAAAAATCTTCGTTGACCATCACCACCGGGGCCGTCCCGCAACTGGCCAGGCATTCGACAAACTCGACCGAAAATTTGCCGTCCTTCGTCGTTTGCAAGCCGTGTTCGGAAGCGTCCAAACCGAGCTTGCGGCAGATGTGGTCGCGCAATTCATGGCTGCCGCCCAGTGCGCAACTCAAGGTGCGGCAAACCTTGATCTGATGTTTGCCCGCCGGCTTCTGCCGGAACATGGGATAAAACGTGACCAGTTCGTAAATGTTAATTGGCTGCAAGCTGAGCCGCGCGGCGGTCCACTCCATCGCTTCCGGCGAGATGTAACCGAAGTGTTCCTGGATGGCGTGCAGGTACATGAGCGAGGCGCTGCGCTTTTCCGGGTAATGGGTGAGCAGCTCGTTGAGCTCGCTCTCGAGTTCGGCTGGAACGGTGAAGCTCATCGGTCGCATTCCCCCATGACGAAATCGAGCGAGCCAAAGATCGCCACCGTGTCGCTGACCATGTGGCCCGGCATTAAAAAAGGCAGGATGCTGATGTTGCAAAACGACGGGCTGCGGATTTTCAGGCGATTGGGCGTCCCGCCGCCTTTGCTGTGGATGTAAAAGCCGAGTTCGCCCTTGGGATTTTCGGCCGCGAAATAAACTTCGCCCGGCGGCGCGTTGACGCCTTCGGTGACGAGCATGAATTGGTGGATCAACTCCTCCATGCTGGTGAGCACTTTGTATTTGGAGGGCAAAACTGTTTTGCCGTTGGGGATGTCCACCGGTTCCTTGGCGGCGTTGCCGGCGCCGCCCGGCAATTTATCCAGGCACTGGCGCAGCAGGTGGACGCTCTGCCGCATTTCCTCGATCCGGCACAGGTAACGATCATAACAATCCCCCACCGAACCGACGGGCACTTCAAATTCCAACTGGTCGTAAATCAAATACGGATGCGCCTTGCGCAGGTCAAAGTCCACCCCGCTGCCGCGCAGGTTCGGGCCAGTCAACCCGTAATCAATCGCCGTCTCGCGCGAGATCACGCCGATATCGCGATTGCGGTCCACGAAGATTTTATTGCGCGTCAACAACTTTTCCGTTTCGTCAATGTTGACCACCACTTCACCGAGGAATTTGCGGCATTGCTCCACCCAGCCCGCCGGCAGATCGCGCGAAACTCCGCCGATGCGCGTGTAGCTCGTGGTGAATCGCGCGCCGGTCAGGGACTCGATTAAATTATAAATCTTCTCCCGCTCCGTGAAGGTGTGGAGAAAAACTGTCAGCGCGCCCACGTCCATGGCCATCGAACCCAGCCCGAGCAAATGCGCGGAGATGCGGGCCAGTTCGCAACAAATCACGCGAATAAACTGGCAACGCGGCGGCAGTTCGCGGTCGATGCCCATCAATTTCTCCACCGCCAGCGCGTAGGCGACGTTATTGGAAAGTGGCGCCAGGTAATCCAGCCGGTCCGTGTAGGGAATGAACTGGGTGTAGGTCATGTTCTCGGCGATTTTTTCATCGCCGCGATGAAGGTAGCCGATGTCAGGCGTGGACTTGGTGATGATTTCTCCGTCCAATTCCAGAATGATCCGCAACACGCCGTGCGTGGCCGGATGTGACGGCCCCATGTTCAACACCATCTTCTCGCCTTGAATATCGGACAATTCCTGCGCTGCCCCCGGTGGCAACGGCGGTGAAGGCGCGTGGTCGGCCTGGATTGCCGCCGCGCGCGCCGCTGCATCTGGAATTTGAAGTTCTTGCGTCGCCATGCTCTAAGTTTTCTCCCAGTGCGCCTTCTCGGCTGGGTCATCTGCTTCCACTGCATGCGCCCGCGGCTCGCGCACGGTGCTGTTCTTGCCGCCGGGACGGGTCACAAAAGGCCCGCCCTCCTCCGGGGCAATCCGGCTGAACGCCACCTCCGGCAGTTCCGACGGTTTGCCCGCTAGCGGAAAATCCTTGCGCAACGGAAAATACGGATACCCCTCCCACATCAAAATCCGCCGCAAATCCGGATGCCCCCGAAACCGGATGCCCATCATGTCGTACACTTCCCGTTCATGCCAGTCCGCCGCACGCCAGACGTTGGTCACGGTGGGCAGCTCCGATTTCTCCTCGCTCACATCCGTTTTCAAACGGAGATGGCAACGATGCCCGTAGCCGTAAAAGTGGTAAATGACCGTCCAGCGCGGGTCCGTGCCGTAATTGTCGAGGCTGCACACGTCCACCAGATAATCGAAGCCCATCTCCTTTTTCGCAAACTCGCAGACTTCCGCGATGCGTTCGGCGTCGGTCAATTGCACCGTGATTTCGGCGCGGAACTCCTTTGGCTCGGAGATCAAGTCACCGAACCGCGCCTTCAATTGTTGTACTAACTCGAGCGCAGACATGGGAACAATTCAAAGCCGGGAGCCGTTCAGGCCACCCGTTTTTGCAGGGCCATGAAAGGTTCTCTGGCCACCTTCCCCTGCAATTTAATCAAAGCATCCAGCAAAGCTTCCGGCCGGGGCGGACAGCCCGACACATATACATCCACTGGAATAATGGTATCAACCCCTTGCAACACCGCGTAACTACGGTACATCCCGCCCGTTGAAGCGCACGCGCCCATGGCTATGACCCATTTGGGCTCGGCCATCTGGTCGTAAATGCGGCGGACGGCGGTGGCCATTTTGTAAGTGACCGTGCCCGCCACAATCATGACATCCGATTGCCGGGGGGAAAAGCGCATGACCTCCGAGCCGAAGCGGGCGATATCGAACCGGCTGGCGCCCGCCGCCATGAGTTCGATGGCGCAACACGCCAGCCCCATGGGCATGGGCCACAAGGAGTTCTTACGGAACCAGTTAATGGCCGAATCCAGGCGAGTATGGACAACGTCGCCTTCGACCTTCGAATTATAGCCGATCTCAGTTTTGGTCTGCATGGTGTGTGCCTCAGCCGCTACCACTAACCATTTCAATAAACATCCGAAGGGAAAGACAGGCAAGAAGATTGTGAAGTTTTTCACGAGCGGGGTGGAGACACCCGGTTTTTGGGAGGTGCCCGCTCTTAATCTTACTCTTAATCATAATCTCAATCGTTTCGGTTTTTCTCGGAGGAAGAGGATTAAGATTAGGATTACGATTAAGATTATGAAACGGCAGGGCCACAATTGATAGATTGCTCCTGAAAATCGGCAACACGGCAACAAGTGTTTATGGTCAACGACTTAAATGGCAACACCAAAAGCAACGCACCCGTAACATGTTGCTACGTTCGCCACGGTTTAGCTAAAATTGACCATTCGCGTCGGCATCCCCCTCCTCTTCTGCCAGATGCTTCAATTGTAATCGCACTATTTTGTTCGCAAAAGCGGGGCAAAAAAGTAGAGGAGAAAACAACTTGGCTGAAAATATTTTATGACCCTTTTGAGACGGAATTGGCAGCAATGATGAAAAAAGCCCAGGTAGGGTTATACCCCATATCCAAAGGACGAGGCCTTGCCATATTTTCATGACGAATGGGTCTCGGACATTAAGCTGAACGGGTTTTTGGTTTTCCCATTCAGTTGTGATTCCGAGGCCATAGGTTGGTTCGTTTAATGGCCGGACGCTGCAATGGCGTCCGGCCTTTTTTAGCGGTGACACAGTAAAGTTCCTCATCGCATCCACGTCGGAAATGTGTTATTGCTTTGCGGCGATGAGCTCATCCGCGACAGAAACTGTCAGGCCGCCGGAAGGCTGTTCCGTTTTTGCCACCACCCATTGGTCGGTTGTGCTTTCGGCCAGGGACCAGGATTCTCAACGGTCCGTGGCGGCGTTGGAAGCGCTCTGCCGCGCTTACTGGCCTCCCCTTTATGCTTACGTGCGGCGGCGCGGGTATTCTCCGGCTGATGCGGAGGACTTGACCCAGGCTTTCTTCGCCTGGCTGCTGGAGCGTGACTGGCTGGAACGCGCCGATCAACAACGGGGCCGCTTCCGGTCTTTCCTGCTCACCAGCATCAACAACTTTTTGGCCAATGAATGGGACAAGGCCCGGACGCAAAAACGCGGGGGCGGACAAGTCATCTCACTGCCGGGCGATGAAATGGAAATGCTTTGCGCAGGGACGGGCCATTTCACGCCCGAACAGAGTTTTGAATGGCGTTGGGCGCTGACATTGCTCGACCAGGTCATGAACCGGCTCAGCGCCGAATTTGCCCGGGACGGCAAGGCGGAACTTTTCGAGGCATTGAAGCCGTGCCTGCTGGGCGAGCGCACAGCGCAGCCGTATGCGGCGCTGGCGTCGCAACTGGCCATGAGCGAAGGCTCGGTCAAAGTGGCGGTGCACCGGCTGCGCCAGAGATACCGGCAATTGCTCCGGGACGAAATCGCCAACACCGTGACCCAGCCGCAGGAGATCGAAGAGGAACTGCGCCATTTATTTGCCGTGCTGGCGGGACGATGAATGAATGTTGTTTTTCCCTGTAACCTTCCGTCTGTTTTCCTTTAGATTCAGGTGGAAGAATCATGGATACAACTCCAACAGCACCCATTTGCCCCAATTGCGGCAAACCACTGGTCGCCGGCGCGCCCGGCGGCCTTTGCCCGGAGTGCCTGATCAAGGCGGGCTTTGAAACCAAGGCCGGCCAGGAACCCGCCGGCGGCAGCCCCGCCTTTGTGCCGGCGCCGGTGGAGGAAATTACCAAACTTTTTCCGCAACTGGAAATCATCTCCCTGCTTGGGCACGGCGGCATGGGCGTGGTTTACAAGGCCCGGCAACCGCGCCTGAACCGCTTCGTGGCGCTGAAAATCCTCTCGCCGGAAAAAAAGAACGACCCGCAATTTGCCGAACGCTTCGAACGCGAGGCCCGCGCCCTGGCGTCCTTGACCCATCCAAATATCGTGACCGTGTACGATTTCGGCGAAGTGCAGGGGAATTATTATTTACTCATGGAATTTGTGGACGGGGTGACGCTGCGGCAATTTTTCCAGGCGCGAAGGCTGACTCCTGCCGAGGCGCTGACCGTCGTCCCAAAAATTTGTGATGCGCTGCAATATGCCCACGAGCACGGCATCGTCCACCGCGACATCAAGCCGGAAAACATCCTCATCGACAAAGACGGCCGGGTGAAAATCGCCGATTTTGGCATCGCAAAAATCCTCGACCAGCCGGCCCAGGACATTCCCTTGACCGGGGTCAAGGACGTGGTGGGGACGGTGCACTACATGGCGCCGGAACAAATCGAACACCCGCAGGAGGTGGATTGCCGCGCGGACATTTATTCATTGGGCGTGGTGTTTTATGAAATGCTGACCGGCGAATTGCCCATTGGAAAATTTCTGCCGCCGTCGGAGAAAGCGCAAACGGACGTGCGGCTGGATGAGGTCGTGATGCACGCCTTGGAAAAAGAGCCGGAACGCCGCTATCAAACAGCCAACCAGATGAAGACGGCGGTGGAGACCATCGCCAGCACCACTCCGCCGCCTGCGCCGCACCCCGTGCCCGAAGAACCCGTCCCGGTGGCGGCGGCCACGGGCTCGCCGGAGGATTACACTTTGGACATCGGCAGTTGCCTGGGCCGCGGCTGGTCTTTGGTGATAGGCAATTTTTGGCCGGCTGTGGGCGTCACCATGCTGAACCTGCTGCTGCAATGGGCCAGCTTTGTCGTCATTATAAAACCGCTCCTCAGTGGTCCGCTCATGGGCGGATTGTGCCTGTACTACCTGAAAAAAATACGCGGCGAACCGGCCACCCTCGGAACCACCTTCTCCGGTTTCAACAAGGCATTCCTGCCGTTGTTCCTCGGCAGCTTGATGGTGCTGGTGTTGACGTTCGTCGGATTTTTATGCCTGGTGCTGCCCGGCATTTATCTGGGAGTCGCATGGATCTTCACCCTGCCCCTGGTCATCGACAAGCAACTTGGTTTTTGGGACGCCATGGGTTTGAGCCGAAAGACGATCTCCAAGCATTGGTGGAAATTCTTCGGGTTCATCATCATTTTGGGGTTGATTAAAATGGCGGGGACGATGGTCTTTGCCGTGGGTTATCTGATTGCTGCGCCCGTCGCCATGGCGGCGCTGATGTACGCGTACGAGGATATTTTTGGCGCGGCGAGACCGGCGGCCGCGCCGGCTTCCGCCACCGTCTATGCCGAGCCGCATCCGCTCCGGGGCTGGGCGTGGTTTCTCGCGGGGTTGGTGGTGTTGCTGGGGATTGCGCTTGGCGTTGTCGCGACATTCAAACACGCCACCCACAGCGCCACATCGCTTTCGACTTCAATTGCGAAACAGACCCTCACCCAATCATCATCCCCGACGACGGCGGCGACCGGCCCTGGCGATACGACTGCTGATGATAACTTGTTAAACGCAGACCAACGTCTGGCGTTGCAATTTTTCGACCGCAAATTTCATAACTTGCTCAACGTGGACAATGTTGACGGCCAGGAACAGGCCTTGATTCAAGCCCTGAGCGGGCCGCGGTCGGATGAACTTTCCCGGGCCATCAGTTCGCTGGCGGCCATGCGCTCCACCAAGGCGGTGCCGGCGCTGCGCAAGCTGGCGTTGGATCCCGGCAAAAAGATATTGAAGGTGGAGGTCAACAACCGCCCCCGCTGGATGGCCGTGCGCGCCCTTGGAATTATAGGCGACAAGACGTCCGTGCCCAAAATGATTCACCTGATTTATCATAACAACTCATACGTCCGTTGGATGGCGCAAATATCGCTGGTGCGGTTGACGGGCCGGAATTTTGGCGGCGACTGGAAAGCGTGGGGCATCTGGTGGAATTCGCAAAACGGCCGGCCGCCCTTCGATCCGACACCCGTGCAATGGTGGCCGGGCCAGGAGGACCCGGACAAGGGGGCGGCAATTCTGGCGGACGCCGACCGCAAGTTTATTGAAAACATCCAGGTCGAAAATTCCAAGGCAGGTTCTCCCACAATTGACGATGCCTTCTGGCTGCATCTTGACCGGAGAAACTACCAGCATTATCGCGACGGTCTGCGCAAGGCCCCGCACATGCTGGTCGTCCGCCTGACCCATTTCGATATCAACAAACAATCCGCCACCGGCATTGGCATGCACTACAGTTGGATTGACGGCAAAATGGCCAATTTGTGCGTCGGCTTTTCCGACCTGGTCAGTTACGGTTACTCCAAGGGAGGCGGGGTGGATGAGCAAATGTTGACTCGCACAGAATTTCCGCCAGGGCGGGGTCAGGGACGGTTTACGAACCGGTTTGATTTGATTGACACGGTCAAGGACCAGCCGGTGGAAAAGTTGCAGGCGGAAATCAAACAACAACTCAGGGAACAGTTCGGGCTGTCCTGGCACCGGGAAATGCGCGATACCGAGGCGCTGGTCATCCAAGTCGCGGACCCGCATCTCCTCGCCTCAAAAATCACCTCTGATTTTGCCAACAGCCGATCCATTCCGGAGGCGGCGTCAGCATGGGAAAATTACTTCGGCAAACCCGTCCTGGATGAAACGGGACTGACCAACCGCTACGACAAAAAACTGGATTCAATTCCCGCCGCCTACATCCCGAACCGGACGAAAGATTTGGACGCCAACAACGCGTTCCTCGAGCAATACGGTTTGCGACTGGTTCCCACCAATAAACCGATGGAATGGCTGGCCCTGGATCCGACTGCCCAGACCACCCAAGCCACGGAGGCGGCTGCACAACCGGCGGAGGCGAAGCCGATTCTTGACGCGCCCGATTTTTCAGTGACCGGCACCGGCTTCGCCATTGAAACCCTGGCCAACGGCCAGTCTGCCTACTTGAACCGGGATTATGCCTGGGAGGACGTCCCCGAGAAATTTCGCGGCTGGCGTTACACCAAGATCCGGGGCGGTTCACATCCGCAAATCCACGTCCACGCCAAACGGGATATTAAACTTCAACTCCTCGCCGCAGTGGACCTGGCCGGCTGGGAGCGAACCGGCACCGAGATTCATTACAACGACAAAAAGAACACCCGCATGGTTCTTTTCCAAAAGAATGTCGCGGCGGGCGCGGACATTGACATCCCACAAGGAGACTGGTCCGGCACTTTGGCCCTTCTGCCTGCCTCCAGCTTCGCGCAAATACTTGATACTGGTGTGCCCAATAAAACCATCACATCAACCCACCCAAAGATTATGAACTATAAATTGGTCAATCTGCAGAACAACAAAGTCATTCCCAATCCCACCGACGCCGACATACGGGCCACGGTCCATTCACTGCATGACGATTTCGGCCCGGTTTTGGCGCTGGAAACGACGGGCGAGGAACAGCCGTTGCAGATGGATGAAATCGAAAAAGGGAGTTTCGGTTTTAACTGCAAAGACGGGGACACGGGTTATTTTGTCAAGAAAGGCCATGAATGTTCGGCCGAGGTCGCCATAAAAATAATTATTTCCTATCGCGACGGCACGGCGGATTGGAAAACGATGACGGAATGGGACAAGCTCAAACTGTAACCGCGCCATCCCAGGCATTATGCCTTCGATGATGTTTTATCTGGTCGCGCTTTTCGCGGCATTGGGTGTTTTGTCGTTTTTGGGCAAGCTGGTTGTTATCCTCCGCGCGCCCTCCAAAACAACGATGGATGATGCCGGCGATTTTTTCGGCCTCGCAGGAATTTCGGGCTTTGCCATCGGTTGCCTGCTGATGCTTTATGAACAGACACACGGCGAAAGCATGATGCTTGGCGCGGCAGTGACGGCGGGCGGGGTTGTGGTGGCGCTGGCAGGCATCACGCTCAAGTCGCGGGTCCGGCTCAATGAAGTGAAAAACCCCGAGAACATGGCCACAGCTTTGGCGGAACGACAGGCCTTGGCGGATCAGGTGGCGAGCATGCTGGGGGAAAAGCCGGTGGCGGCCACCGCGCCTGCCGTGGATCGCCAAAGGAAAACGGTTCCCCGGTGGTTTTTTGTGCCGTTCGCCTTGTTTGGCGCATTCTTTATCTATATGGGCGCTTTGACTTTGGTGCGCGGTTACAACAGCACGCACTGGCCTCAGACGGATGGAGTGATTACATCCGCAAGTGTCGAGCGGCACCGGGCAACCGGCCGTCATAGTCATGGATATGTTTACGCGGCGAAAATTTCCTACGATTACAAGGTCGCCGGCGTGTCTTACGCGGGCGCGCGCGTCCGTTTTGGCACGGTGGAATCATCGGCGGAGAACGCGCAAGCGATTGTCAAAAAATATTCGCCGGGCAGTCAGGTTGCGGTCTTCTACTCTCCATCCGATCCCACCAGCGCCGTGCTGCAACCGGGGATTTTTGGCGGGGTGTGGTTGCAACTGGGCATCGGAGGTTTGTTTTTCGCCGTCGGGGTGATTGGTTTGGTGGTTCGACGAAGCCAGTGACATCAGGCGAATTGGCCATTCATTATATCCTAAATCGCAAAAAAACGTCGCATTTCAAGCGATTTGTATTGAAGCAGCCACAAAATTGCCGGAAGGTTCCTGTTATGAAAGGCGCGGTTCTCGGTCTTTTGGCTTCGCTGCTTTTTGCGGCACCGGCAGCAGTGCGAGCTCAATTCGGTTACAGCACAAACGCAGACGGCGTCTCCTGCACCGTCACCAATTACACTGGGCCTGGCGGTGCAGTCGTCATTCCAACCAATATAAACGGCTTGCTGGTCACCGGGATCGGGAGTGGTAATTTTCTTCTTCCTTCCCCCTTTTCTTCCCTGACTAGCGTTACGATTCCCAACAGTGTCACCAGCATCGGGGGTTTTGCACTCTCATACACTGTGCTGACCAATGTCACGATTCCCAACAGCGTCACCGACATTGGGAATTCGGCGTTTGCATTCTGCACTAACCTAACCAACATCACGATTCCCAACAACGTCACCAATATCGGGGAAGAGGCGTTCGGTGGTTGCCACAGATTAACCGGCGTCTATTTCAGGGGTAACGCACCCACGCTTGGTTTCTGGGCGTTCGCGGCTGGGCGTGGTGCCCCCACCTATGACCCTGCGACGGTCTATTATTTGCCTGGGGCCGGTGGTTGGAGTTCGACTTTTGGCGATCTTCCAGCCATCGAGTGGAACCCACTGATCCAAACAACCGACGGAAGTTTTGGCATCAGTAACAATCTGTTTGGATTCAACATCACCGGCACAAACAATTTTACAGTCGTGGTGGAAGCCAGCACCAATCTGGTCAACCCCGTTTGGGTTCCGCTCCAGACCAACACGCTCGTAAATGGCTCGTTCTATTTCAGCGATCCCCAGTGGGGCAATTACCCCAACCGCTTCTACGGGCTCGCCATGCCCTAAGGTTCTTGTGTTCGTCGCCATAGGTTATGGCGCAGCCGCCTTTGCCATTTCCCGGACCAAATCGGCGCTGGTCCAGTTGTTGCCCTGGAATATCTTTCGCACCCGCCCGCTTGCATCCACGACCACCGTCCGCAAATTGTGGCTGATGCTCGCTCCTTCCTTCCAAAAATTCTCGCCAAATTGATCGGCCAGCCCGCTGATCTGGTCCGGGTCGCCGGTGAGAAAACTCCAACGGGCCGGGTCATAATGCGCGTTTTCGGCGTAAGTCAGGAGCCGTGACGGCGTGTCGGTTTTGGGATCGAACGAAATGGAAAGCAAATGCCACCGGGCCGGCGCGCCCGGCATTTGGCGGAGTTGGGCGGCGGCTTCGGCAAAATTGCCGGTCAGGCGCGGGCAAAAATTCGGATAGGGACAACTTGTAAAGAAGAAAGTAAAGGCGAGCACTTCACCCTTGTATTGGCCGAGGCGGACGGCTTGTCCCAACTCGTTGGTGAAATGGCGGTCGGGCAGCAAATCCCCCTCGCCCAGTTCGACGGTGGAGGAGACGCGCACGGCGGATGGGGCGGGCGGCGGCGCCGAAGATTTCTGGCGCAGATTGATGCTGTCAATCCAACCTTCCTTGCTGGTGATCCTGAGGCGAAAAGTAATGGCATCGCCGGGTTTCAAGCCGCGCAACACATTTGTGTCATGGACTTCGAAGGGCATGGTCATGGCAGCCATGTAATTGGAAACGGCCTCGTGCTGGATGACGACGGTTTTGCCGTCCGGCTCCAATTCCTTGACCACGCCGTTGACCACAAAAGTTTGTTCCGGGGTCGGCGCCAAAGCGGATTCTTTATGACACGCGGTCAGGATCAGCACGGCCCACACGCCGCAAAAAAGGACGCGGCGGGCGCTCATAATCTTTTGGTTGCTCGTTTCCAAAAGCCAACAGTTAAGCGCGCGATTTGATGCGGTGGCGGATTTCGGCCAGCAATTTCCGGCCGCGGGCCGGGTTGCCGCGCTTCTGGCGGATTAGAAATCGGGCTTCCGCCTGGCGCTCCGTGATGACATGCGTGACAAAATTGTCGAAAAGTCTTTGCACGCTTGTGCCGTTGGAGCGCGCCGCGCCGAGCAATGCCTTGTGGCGGGAATCGTCACAACGATAAGGGATTGTTTTCATTTTATACTTTCCAAATGTTGCGCCGGCGTCACCACGCGCGGCGAGGCAAATTTAAGTTCGCCCCGCGCAAAGTCGCGCGTGTTGTGAGTGACCAGATGTTCCACTCCACCGGCGATGGCCAATTCCAAAACATGATCGTCGTCCGCATCCGGCAGGTTGGGCCGCCAACGGAAGTAAATCGGCTGCCAGACCGCCGCCGCGCAGAAATCGTCCAGTAACGCTTCGCGTTCAGCCAACGTCACTGGCACAGCCCGCCACAAGCTTTTGCGCTGCACCAGTTGTTCGTATTCCGCAAAAAGCGCCGCGCCCATGACAGCTTGATCCTCAAGAGCCAGACAGCGATCCAATACTTCAGCACTCGCGCCTTCCTGACTGCGCAGAGCAACGACGAAAACATTGGTGTCTTGCACGATTTCCATGCGGTGCAATATGACATCACAGGTGATGCCAGTCAAGGAATTCATCGGATGGAGATCTGGAACTACCGTAAATGTCAAAAAATGAAAATTAGGCGATTACTTATTAGCTGGAACGGCAATTCGGCCAAGTCCGTATAGATATAAATACTTGCATAAAAGCCAATTACAAAAGCAAAAAGAAAATTTGAAGAAATATGTTGACCGGTCAGTCAAATCATGCGAAACTGTTGTTGTTGAGCGAATCAGTGAGAGTGAGTTGAGTATGAAAAAGATGTGTGAAACTAAAGAAAAGTTGCTCCAAGTGGGTTTCGATCTCATCTGGGACAGCAGCTACGGTTCCGTCAGCGTGGATGATATTTGCAAGCGCGCCGGGATCAACAAGGGCAGTTTCTATCACTTCTTTCCCTCCAAGGCGGACTTGGTCGTGGAGGCTTATCAAGAGTACTGGAAAGAGAAGAAGCCGGCAATGGATTGCATTTTTTCGCCGCAAGTCCCGCCCTTGGAACGAATCCAGGGCATGTGCCGGTACATTTACACGGTGCAGAAGGAAAAGGCTGAAAAATATGGGCATGTCTGCGGTTGCCCCTATGCCAGCGTCGGGAGTGAGGTGGCCACGGTGGATGAAAAAATCCGCGCCAAGAGCGAACATTTGATGAGTTCGAGCGCGAAATATATTGAAAGCGCCGTCGCCGATGCCATCCGCGAAGGATCCGTCACAGTGAAGGATCCTTTGGCTGCGGCCCAAACTCTGGGATCGTTGATCTGCGGAATGTTGGTCGAAGCCAGGGTGCAAAACGACCTGAAAATATTGGAAGGCTTGGAAGCCACCATCATGAATTTCCTTGGGGCGAAGACAGTCGCAGCCTGACAAATAAAATTTAAAAATAGAAAGAGAAGCACGCATGAACATTATCGAAGCAAGAATTGACCAGTCAGTTAACTTATTAACAGAAAACACGAAAGGTACACCCATGAAAAATTGGAGGAATTATATCCCCATGTTTCCCATCTCCACGGCAGAAGAACTCAAGTCGGCCCTGGTAAAAAGGTTCAGCGCGGAATACGCCGGCGTGGCAACTCGCCTCGTGTATCAAGCGGTGAACGAAGCTTATGCGCTGGCTGCCTTGGTGGGAGAGCCGCTCCTGCTGTTGCCTGCGCTCGCGGAAGAAAAAGTCCAAAATGCCGCCGCTTGGTCCGACCGCCAGAGTTCGTTGCTTCACGGCAACCCGCTCGCGCTCGCGGCCTGAGATGTTGCGGCAGCCAATAACCCGAAACCCTAATTTAAAAATATATGACACCAATAAATGTTTTGCGTACCTCCCTGGCCGTCCTGGCATCCGGTCCCCTGGCCCTCCTCCTCGCCGGCTGCGGCGCCAGTGCTGGTCCACAACGACCGCCACCGCCCACGGTCACCGTGGCGCCGGTCGAGCAAAAGGAACTGGTCGAGTGGGACGAATTTACCGGGCGCACCGAGGCGGTGGAATCGGTCGAGGTTCGTCCGCGCGTTTCCGGCTATATCCAGGAAGTGCGCTTTCAATCGGGCCAGTTGGTGAGAAAGGGCGATGTGCTGTTTGTCATTGATCCGCGCTGGCATCAGGCGGCCTTCAACAATCTTGAGGCGGAAGCGGAACGGGCCAATGTGCAGTTGGAAAACGCCAAACGCGAAGCCGACCGCGCCGCGACCCTGCTGGCCAACAAAGCCATTTCCATCGAGGAATCCGACGCGCGCGTGGCCCGTTTTCAAGAGGCCAAAGCCGCGTTGCTCGCCGCCCAAGCCGCCCGCGACTCGGCCAAACTCGATCTCGATTACACCCAGGTGCGCGCCCCGATTGACGGCCGCGTCAGCCGCGCTTTTTTGACCGTGGGCAATTATGTCAGCGGCGTGGCGGCCGGGGCCTCCCTGTTAACGACGCTGGTTTCCGTCAGCCCGGTTTATGTTTATGCGGACATTGACGAGGATTCGCTCTTGCGCTTCAACACCCTGGCCCGCGACCAGAAAATTGAAACCAACGGCGACGGCCGGACACCCATCGAACTTCAACTCGCCGATGAGACGGGGTTTCCCCACCGGGGATGCATCGAGTCCTTTGACAACCGCGTGGACCCGAACACCGGCAGCATTTTATTGCGCGCCGTGTTTTCCAACGAAGACGGGCGGATTGTGCCGGGATTATTCGCGCGCATCCAGGTGCCCTTGAGCGAACGGCATCCGGCCCTGCTGGTGTCCGAGCGGGCCATCGGGACCGACCAGGCCCAGAAATATGTATTGACGCTCACCACTTCCAACACTGTCGCCTACCGGGCGGTCAAGCTCGGCCCGGCGGTGAATGGAAAGCGCATCGTCCGCTCCGGGTTGGCCGCGGGCGAAAAAATCATCGTTAACGGCATGGAACGTATCCGGCCCGGGATGCCGGTGACGCCGCAGGAGCAGGAAGCGGCGGCCAGCACAGGCACCAAGGTTGCCCAACGTTGATCCGGCCCAATCACGAAACGATTAAAGCTTATGAACTTTTCTCATTTTTTCATCCGCCGCCCGATTTTTGCCGGCGTGCTCTCCGCCCTGATCTTTTTGGTGGGCTTGATCTCGCTGTGGCGCCTGCCCATCAGCGAATACCCGGAGGTGGTGCCGACGACGATCGTGGTGCGCGCGAACTATCCCGGAGCCAATCCCCGGACCATTGCCGAAACCGTGGCTTCGCCGCTGGAGCAATCCATCAACGGCGTGGAGAATTCGCTCTACATGTTTTCCCAGGCCACGCCGGACGGGGTAATGACGTTGACCGTGACCTTCAAGCTCGGCACGGACGTGGACAAGGCGCAGGTGCAGGTGCAAAACCGCGTTTCCCAGGTGCTGTCCAAATTGCCGGATGAAGTCCGGCAGTTGGGCGTGACCACGACGAAGCAATCGCCTGACTTGACCATGGTGGTGCATTTGTTCTCGCCCACGGGAAGGTATGACGAAGTTTATCTGCGCAACTATGCCACGCTGCAAGTGAAGGATGTCCTGGCCCGCATCCCGGGCGCGGGCGATGTGCAGATCTTTGGTTCGGGCGACTACGCCATGCGCATCTGGCTGAATCCGGACAAAATCGCGGCGCGCAACCTGACCGCCAGCGACGTGGTCGCCGCCATCCGCGAACAAAATGTGCAGGTGGCCGCCGGCGTGATTGGCCAGCAACCGGTGGCGCGCCCGGTGAATTTTGAATTGCAGGTCAACGTGAAAGGCCGGCTGGTTTCGCCGGAGGAATTCGGCCAGATCATCGTCAAGACCGGTCCCAACGGGGAAAAGACATTGCTCAAGGACGTCGCCCGCATTGAGTTGAGCGCGGACAGCTTCGCCTTGCGTTCGCTCTTGAACAACAAAACCGCCGTGGCCCTGCCGATTTTTCAGACGCCCGGCGCCAACGCCCTCCAGCTCTCGTCCGACGTCCGCAAAACCATGGAGGAACTGAAGAAGAATTTTCCCGACGGCGTGGATTATTCCGTGGTGTATGATCCGACGATTTTCGTGCGGCACTCCATCGAGGCGGTGGTGCATACGCTGCTGGAGGCGATCCTGCTCGTCGTTATTGTTGTCATCGTCTTTCTGCAGACGTGGCGCGCTTCCATCATACCGCTGGTGGCGGTGCCGGTCTCCCTCATCGGCACGTTTGCCGTGATGCTGGCCTTCGGTTTTTCCATCAACAATTTGTCGCTCTTCGGCCTGGTGCTGGCCATCGGGATCGTGGTGGACGACGCCATCGTCGTGGTGGAAAACGTCGAGCGCAACATCGCGTTGGGATTCTCGCCGGTGGACGCCTCCAAACGCGCCATGAGCGAAGTGACCAGTCCCATCATTGCCACCGCGCTGGTGCTCTGCGCCGTGTTCGTGCCGACGGCCTTCATCAGCGGCCTCACCGGGCAATTCTACAAGCAATTCGCCATCACAATTGCCATCTCCACGGTGATTTCGGCGTTCAGTTCATTGACGCTTTCCCCGGCCCTTTGCGCCGTCCTGCTCAAGGACCACAATGCACCGAAGGATTGGTTCGCCCGGTTCATGGAAAAATCGCTCGGCTGGTTCTTTGGACCGTTCAACCGGATTTTTGCCTGGGCCGGCGGAAAATATTCGGCCGGGGTGGGCCATGTCCTGCGCAAAAGCGCCGTGGCGCTGGTGGTTTATGGCGGACTGGTCGTGCTCACGGGCTGGAGTTTTAACAAAGTGCCCACCGGTTTTGTGCCATCGCAGGACAAACAATACCTGGTCGCCTTCGCCCAATTGCCCGACGCTTCGTCGCTTGACCGCACCGAAGCCGTCATCCGCCGCATGACCGACATCGGCCTCAAACAGCCGGGGGTTGAATCCTCTGTGGCGTTTCCCGGACTGAGCATCAGCGGGTTCAGCGTGGCGCCGAATGAAGGAATCGCGTTCTTTTGTCTGAAGCCATTCGAAGAGCGCACGAGCGCCAACCTCAGCGGGCCGGCCATCGCCGCCGCGTTGAACCAGCAATTTTCCGCGATTCAAGATGCCTTCATCCTCGCCGTGCCGCCGCCGCCCGTGAATGGCCTGGGCACCATCGGCGGCTTCAAGCTCTATGTGGAAGACCGTGCTGATCTCGGCTCCGATGCCCTCTACCAAAACCTCCAAAACATCGTCGGTAAAAGTTATCAGACGCCAGGCTTGGACAGTGTTTTTTCCACCTTCACCGTTACCGTGCCCCAATTGGATGCGGACATCGACCGCATCAAAGCCAAGCAACAAGGCGTGCCGTTGCAGAATCTGTTCGAGACCATGCAGATTTATCTCGGGTCGCTTTACGTCAATGACTTCAATCGCTTCGGCCGCACCTATCAAGTCGTGGCCCAGGCGGACGCGCAGTTCCGTGACCATCCCGAAGACATCACGCGGCTGAAAACGCGCAACGAAAAGGGCCAAATGGTGCCGCTGGGCGCTGTGGTCAAGGTGACGGAAACGCACGGCCCCAACCGCGCCCTGCGTTACAACGGTTATCCTGCCGCGGAAATCAACGGCGGTCCCGCCGCCGGCTACAGTTCCGGCCAGGCCGAGGCGTTGATTGCCAAGCTCGCCGAGGAGAATCTGCCCAAGGGCATGTCCTACGAATGGACCGACTTGACGTATCAGCGCATCCTGGCGGGCAATTCGGCCATTTACGTTTATCCGCTCTGCATCCTGCTCGTGTTCCTGGTGCTGGCCGCGCAATACGAGAGTTTGCGTTTGCCGCTGGCCATCATCCTCATCGTGCCGATGTGCCTGCTCTTCGCCATCAGCGGCGTCTGGCTCAAGGGTGGCGACAACAATATTTTCACGCAGATCGGCCTGATCGTGCTGGTCGGCCTCGCCTGCAAAAACGCGATTCTCATTGTCGAATTCGCCCGGCACAAACAGGACGAGGAAGGTATGCCCGCCTTCCAGGCGGCGGTCGAAGCCAGCCGGCTGCGCCTCCGCCCGATCCTGATGACTTCCATCGCTTTCATTGCGGGAGTGTTCCCGCTGGTCGTGGCCCATGGCGCCGGCGCGGAAATGCGGCAGGCGATGGGTGTCGCTGTTTTTGCCGGAATGATCGGCGTGACGTTGTTCGGCCTGTTCCTGACGCCCGTTTTCTATTTGACACTGATGCGGCGCGTTGCCCGGAAGCCGTCCACCGCTCCGGCGCATGAACCCAAAGGGCCCGCGCTGGGCGCGGCCGAAGCCGTGGCGGGAATTATCCTGGTCGCGTACCTGTTCTCTCCGCTTTCCGCCAGCGCCGGGAATTTGACCATCGGCCCGGACTACAAGCAACCGACCAACGCCGTTCCCGAAACTTACAAGGCCGTTGAGCTCGGACAATGGAAGGAAGGCCGCCCGCTGGACAACGTGCCGAAAGGCAATTGGTGGGAAATATTCGCCGACACCAATTTG
>Ga0206860_10013_pt1 | contig 55730 bp, 51 predicted proteins | sample Alteio_BWOrgCont_44_FD_152624 | JGI IMG/M metagenome (GOLD analysis project Ga0206860, IMG submission 152624) | Enriched cells from forest soil in Barre Woods Harvard Forest LTER site, Petersham, Massachusetts, United States -... | ecosystem: Environmental > Terrestrial > Soil > Temperate forest >...
AAATTCCCTAGCTTAATGCGTTGTAGACGTTGAAAGATGAAAGCCTGAGTGTCAACGTCTTTCAAACTATCTAACCAATTACGAAAAGGTTCTTTTCCTTATTCGGTAGAGTAAATCTTGATTTCATATTCCATAACCTCATTGTATACGAAAAGAGAATTTTGTTCAATACCGTAAACATACAGTTATTTTAACCTTGCATAATAAAATCAAGGACCAACGATGGACCAAATAGGGACAGCAAACCACATGATATCAGATAAAATTAGAATAGACGCAAAAGCCTTGAGGCTGCTATTTTGATTGATGTCAGCTGTTGTAGCATGCGGTAGTTTGAGGATCGCTGACAGACTCATAACCCGCTGGTCATTGGTCCAAGTCGCTCGACTTTTTTCCAGTACGTGTTAGCACGATTGAGCTTGATTATTAGTCATTTCACTTCGTCTAACTTCATTCCCACAACAAAAAATAGCATTATGTCAGAACTTTTGTCAGGAATCTATCTGTTTCTTAGAAAAGCTCCTCTTTGAAAGTAAAAAGAAAGCTTCGACGCATTAAAACGTATCATTTTTTGAGGAAGCATAGTATAAAAATTGGTTAATTTAAGGAGTTGAATGTAAATATGTTTACTAGATCCCTTATTTCATCGTTAGCAAGACCTTTATCTACCTTTATCTTTCTAATTAGGGGAAAAGGTCATTTTTATCGCTTGACTTCCAGCCTTCCTAAAACATCTTTAAGGTTTCACACGAATTTTAACCGACATTACAGATGTTTTTCTCAAGCTATAGTTCCAAATCCCGGAGATAATACAGTGAAAAAAACAGGAAAAATTGGATTATATTTATTGCTTGTCGGAGCCTTATTGGCTTCCATCGGTCTTTATGCCAATGATGATCAATCAGTTTCTGTTAAGTCTTTAAAACCAGCAATTTTTTCTCCTGTAGAAGGGATGCAGTGGGTTGAACAATGCGTAGAACAACATCCTGAAATTCTATGGCTGGCTGACAGCAACGTTCGTAAAACTGAAGAAGGTTTGGCTACACTTCAAGGCGCTTATTCAGAACAGCTATTCGGTCAAAAATATATCGAATTTGATCGCACAATTATGACTATACACTGTCTAAAGCTTATCCTAGATGGAAGTGACAAAGCCTATCTGACGTTTACTGCTTCACAACCAAATGATGCTAAACTTTCGCGTGAGAGCTTTCAGACACTTCATTTGCAGGGACAAAAATTGTTGCGATCGAAATGGGAAGGTCTTTCCGAACTGCAAATGGCACAAGCTATGGAAACTGCTTTAGTACTGGGTGATATAGGCAAAAGCGAAAAGGCAAGGGAATTGTTTCAGCCTCATGGTAGTATTAGAGCACCAGATCATGATGACTTTTATGGAGAAGCCATTCAAGTGATTTTGCAACACCAACAGCTTTGCCTCTCTTTTTCTAGATTGCCTTCATCTGCTAAAAAACTCCTTTCTGAGGTAGCAAACCTAGCTCATTATGGGCATATAACGCATTTAGAAGGTGGCCTCGGCATGTTTAGCAAGCTAAAAGAAAGTGGCGTAGCTTCTAAAAATCCGATTGCTCTTTCTTTTGACTTATTTGTCCATACATGCGATGTAGCTGGTGCCTTAGGTCATGTGAATAATCAATCTTCTTTAACTTACACTGAGCCTGCCCATCAAGCCATGCAAGCAATGGGAGATGCTGTCAGAGTTCTCTCAAATCCTCTTAAAACCGAATTAGATGCTTATAACTCTTATCTTAGTGTCCGCGCTTCTTGGTTAGGACTGGATTCAAGTGATAGTGCAGACCGAATTTTAGCCCGTATTGGCGCCATGCTTCGACTATTCACATTAGAAGATGGAGTGGTCCTGCGAAAAGCAATCCATAAATTAGATTCCTCCATACGCAATCGAATTGCAGCTCAATTAGATGTCCAGCCTCAAGATCGTCTCAGTCGAACCCCCACTTATATGCCAGCTGTCTTAGTGAATTTATCCAATAACCCCGAGCTTGGTAAAACAAAAGAAGAAAGACTCTCTAAAGCGATCTCTGTGGGTTTACCTTTTATTGTGCAGGTCTTGGAGCGACATAAAAAAATGCTATTAAAAAACGAAATTGATTCAAACATTCCTCTTAATTTCAATAAAATGGCCGGAGTTGCCAAGGCTTCACCTCTCTCTTTAAATGGAGCGTTTTATATTGATCAAGATGGCAGTGTGTATTTACTAACTGAATAACAAACAACCTTGGAGATAGACCTTATGGTTTTAAATTTTCCAGTAAATCCAAAGTGGGTTGTAATTCTTCAAATAGCTCTGTACCATCTTTAGCTACATGGCTTACAATTTGAGAATACGGATTTGCAATAAAAATATTATCAATCCAGCAAGCTTCCATTTTGGTGCTTATATGAGTAGGATAGGGTATGTCTATATCGACGAATGGCTGATTTGTAAAGCCCATCTTTTTAGCTGCTTCTTCAAATTGAGGAAAAAAATAATCTGAGGAACGATTCATATCTCCCAAAACGATAGATATATTTTCAGGCTTGTATGCTTGCATGATCTTTTCGGCTAACTCAATTCTAGCAGGAAGCGAGTTTACAGGTCCTCCAGGAACATGTGATTGGATAAAGCAATATTGTAAGCCAGTTGCTTTTTCACGTAATAACAGTCTTACGATAGTATTGTGCGAGAAGGTATATTGGGAAATTTCAGAATCGACAATATCAAAAATGCGGGTATCGATAATAAAAACATCTTCAATTTTTTGCTCATCGGCATTTTCAGGAAAAATGTGCATAAAATCTGGCAAACGCACTGATAATTCTTTAAATAGGCATCTGCCAACTTCTTGTAGGGCAAGAATAGAACGTGGATGGGTAGAATGGTTTAACATTTTCATGACACATTCAATCACCATATCTTCACGAATAGTCAAGATAGAATTTTTTGAAAGAGGAACATTTGTATTTAAAATAAGACTATCTCTAAGTCCTTGTCCATTTTTTTCAATCCAGTGAAGATATTCTGTATTTAGCGTATTCCATAGAGCAAAATGAATGCTGTCAATTGATGCACCAATAGGTAAATGGTCACTAGGGAATTGCCATGCCATTCCTAGCTCCCCCACAAAGTACGATTTTGTAGATGCCTTCTCTTCGATAATCTGTTGTGGAGCATTTGAAGGCAATGCTACTAGAACATGGCATATTGATAAAAGCAAGAGAGCAAATATTTTATACATAAATTTCTATTTAGCCTCTTTCAACTTAATAAAAACATCCTCAACATCATGACTCCAACAAGGAAGGCCTTTAAATAGTTTGAATTCTGAATTTGGATTCCCCTCACTGTCTAGATGAAAAGCATGGGCTTTTCTGAGTGTGTCTTCAAGATAGGGAAGTAGACGTTGGTGTGGATTTTGTTTAGGAAAGATATTGACCAGATAATTGATTAATGTACCACCACCACGCTGTTTATTAGCCGCTAACAAATCAGCTACAGTTTCTAACATATTATCTCTAATGCGTTCTTCTGAGAAGCCCTCAAAGTTAAATCCTTCCTTACTATAGGACTGATGATGGTGCTCTTCATATTGATGAAGTGCCCAAGCAGCAAGGTATCCTAATTTATCTTCTTCCTGTCTGCCGCCTCTAAAATAGCGAGCATATCCCTCAAATTGTTCTACATCCAGCTTACAAAGGTCGTGGCGGAGCAGCTGTTTTGCTGGACATCCCAGCGCAATACCAAAATCATAAACATATTGTCTGTGAATCTTAAGTTCTGCAACAAAGAACAGCATTTCTCGGGCGATTTCCACGTCAATGTTTTGCACTCTGCGGATAGCATCCTCATAACCAGCAACGAATCCATCAATTTCTGAGCTATCAAGCCCAGCATTTTGCAACATGTCAATAATGCGTGAACGCGTTTCTTCTATTAAAAGACTCGTGAGATGGGTAGCTACTTCGGGAGAAAGGTTATCTGCAAAAATTTTAAATTCTTGAATCTTGTCCTGTTGTTCTTCATGAGTCAAAGTATCATCTTTCTCAACTTCATCGAGAAAATACTGGAATGCGGCTTGAGGCTGGCTATCCACCAAAGAAAAAGAATCTTTTATTTGAAAATGGATATTTTCATTTCCAGTAAATGGTGCAGCTCCTAGAACGTGTGTAATTAAGCAAAGAACTAAACAAATCGACAGTTTCTTCATATTTCCTTTATTTTTACTGAAATAATAATAAGATGTTGATCATAACATAAATACAACACAAAAACAATATAAAAACAGTTCAATTACTTCGTTTTTATTTAAATTTAAAATAAAAAAATTATACTTAACCTTGGCTATCTACTATGACAAAATAAACGCGCTTATGTCATAAGTTGAGGTTTTATGCCATTCCTTCCCAAGTTTAACATAACCGCTTAGCCGAGAATTTCTAATGCGTATTGCTTTATCGAGACGAACTTGCGGGATAGTTAAATAGTTTTCAAAAAAAGATGAGAAAGTGATCGCCCTTTTTTTCTCTAAGGATGGCAAATAGGGTTTTGAGGTTGATCGGATTGGACGTGAAGTCCCTCATATTGAAGCGGTATGCAATTCCGTTCTAGCAGAGATACAACCTGGTCCCATTGCTTTGAAATTCCTTTAATACATATAAAAGCTAAAGATGACTCTTAAATAATTTAGGAAATCATTTTTTTTAAGAGTTCACCTTTCGATTTTTGGAATTCTCGACGTGAATTAATCTTAATTTCAGTCGCATTGGTGGTATTAGAAGGTGGTCTTCCTTTAAGCTCTTGAATCATTCTTTGCGCTTTAGGCTCAAGTGTTTGAACAAGTTTATGAGAACCAAACCAAGCGATAGCACTTACAGAAGTTACTACCAAAAAAATTGTTGGATCATAACTGAAAATAGAACTAGCAGCAGAAGCAACTGAACCGATAATAGTTCCAATCTTAGCTGATTTTCTCATTTTAATTACAAAATCAGCATTTGTTAGAATATCAAATTCATACGGACTATTTAATTGTAATTTTTCTGCTTTCTCAGCATACGTTGAAAACCGTGCGTACATACAGATACCTATTGTTTTTTTAAATAGTGGTGCATTAGCGTTACAATGATTCATACACTATACCATCAATATTCGATAAAACACAATAGCATTTTAACCATAACTCCTTTATCATCTTGCTCATAGCGGTTGGATGGTTCACTTAACTTTAGAGACTTTAGCAGAAGCTATAGATTTTTCTTTTTTAAGTTTTTTATTAAAAAATCAAATTTAAATCACTGTATAACCTTATTGTCGCTTTCTTTGACCTATGCTTGCCGTCAGCTGCGCTCCCTTGCTTCATCAACCTGGTCAAATTGGAGGGAGGATCCTGGACGAGATCTGGTGCTAACCGAAGATGAGGTACAACGTCTGTTAGATTGGGAACCCTACTATAACCAATCTGTGCTGCTTATTAAAAATAATTGGCTTAGAAATCGCCATTAATCCATCTTCTTCTAGGGTTATGAGGAATTAAAAATATATGACTAAGGAAGAGCTGCTCCAATAGTCAAAGGTTCAAATGACTTAGTTTTAGTTGAAGAATTTATATCATCATTACAGTTCAACTCTTCCATATTTTTTATAAAAAGATTCGTTGCGGCAACTAAAGCACTCATCATCGGAGGTTCATCGTCAGAATGACCACCATTCGGAATCATCCATAAATTGCTTCCTTTCCAATTTTGGTATAAAGAATATGCTATTTCAGGAAAACAAACAGCATCATAACGCCCCTGAACAAGAATAGATGGAAGATGAGCTATTTTCTGCATATTGGATAAAATTTGATTTTTCTCAAGAAAGAATTTGTTTTTTGCGTAATGGAAAAATATCCTCATGACACCAAGAACAAGTTTATCATTTTTCATTACTTCTTCTATAAATGATGGATTAGGACAATGTGTTGAACAAATAGCATCAAAGCGCATGAAAATTCGTGCTGCAGATAAATGTATATCAGGATTAGGATCGAAAATTCTGTGACAGTATGCAGAAAACAAATCGCTTCTTTCTTCCTCAGGAATATGCTGAACAACAGCCTCATAGGCCTCTGGAAAAATTTTTCCCATCCCATAAAATAAATGTAAGTAATCTTGCTCTCTTGCAAGCCATACCCCTCTAAGAATTAAACCCAAACAACTAGCTGGATATTTTTGCGCATAAAGTAAGGACAATGAAGATCCCCATGAGCCTCCAAAGACAACCCATTTCTTGATTTTCAAATGATTTTTTATTAGTTCTATGTCATTTACTAAATCCTGCGGAGTATTCTCTTCCAAACAGCCAAAAGGCTCTGACCTCATTGCCCCTCGCTGATCAAACATAATAACATTCCACTTGCTAAGATCGAAAAACTGTACCATCGTATCATCACATCCTCCCCCAGGTCCACCATGTAAAATAACAACAGGGATTCCGTTCGGATTGCCATAAATAGCATAAAACAATTTGTGTAGGTTTGATACTTGTAAATATCCTTCAACTCGAGATTTCACAATTGGATAAGCTTGGTCATCAAAAAATTTTTCTTCTATGAAATGTGATAATAAAGTATCTGTATTATACGAGGAAACCCCACCATTCAAATATGAAATCATAAAAACTCCTAACCCTAAGAAAGGCCTCTTGATCATTTAATCATCCTTAAAAACAATCGATTTAATTATTTCTTTTTCAAAACCAAATAGTGCATTCCTATCTTCCGTAGTAGCCTGTCCTAATCTTCCCAAACATATTTCTTTATTGAAAAATCGTTTTAAATATATTAGCTTCCGTACCAAAAAAACACTTGAGTTCTATGTTCATAGGGAAAATTTGCATTTGCACCAGGATATTGATATAGGATGCCTGGAGAAGTGAAATTTTGACTAAAGAAAAAGTTAAGCGATGGATTGTTTTTGACTGGATAAATAAAGACATCACTTATAAGGCCGTGAGGTTTTATTGTTTTACCAATCTGAATCAGACGAGAACCTATCCCAATTCTTGAATAACCTGGCCTAACTGCAATTTGTTCGATATAACCTACAGCAGGATCAGATAGCCAATCATGAACATTTGATAGATTGAGTGTTGTCTCAAATAGCCCTGTAATGGCATCTTGATACAATTCCTCAAATTCTGTGGCTATTGTGAGAATGATGTAACCAAGCAGTGTTTGATCCAGATAAATACAAATAATCTGACCCTCTTTTTTTTCGATGAGAGAAGCCACATATTGTGGTGTCATGGGAACCAATAGAAATCCGGTTTGTATAAATGATTCAGGGATTTGTGAAGGACTAACAATAAGAGATTTTTGAAGAGATAGTAGATCCGATATAATTTTGTCGTAAGATGAATTGTTTTTATCAACAACTAAAACAGTAGGAGAAAAATCTTGGCTTGCTTCGTTAGCTGATGCAGTCGTTAGATAAAATAATGAAATTAAAAGAAAAAAGTATCTTTTCATCTCTTGGAATCCTTCATAGGTGAAATGTAAATGAACCTATTTTAGCATAGATTAAAATACCATTTTTGCCTACAATTCGCCTTCTTGCTAGGAGGTTTTTTATGAGTGAATACCAATTATTATGAGTTTCAAGCTATTGATCGTTGTTTGACAGAAGGAGAAATGAATGATAAGCAGGAATTTATTGAGATTCAAAAAGCTATGTTCAGTAAAATTCTAAGTACAATTCTACCAATAAAAGTAGAATTCGCTCCACTTAAAAAATACCATAACTCAATTAGCTGATACATAGGCCATTGGTTTATATATACAAGCTCTATTAAAGATCACTTAGCCCTTGTTACCTAATTCTTATGTCATTAGCATACTCGATTAAAAACTTACAGGTTCTTAGATTTTTTCTAATAAAAAACGCCAAGGCAATAGTGCATCTTCTTGAGCATAATCAACCCCTACTCTAGGGAGACACAAAATGGCTTCTTTATAAATCATCATCCCACGATCTTCTATCCAAATAGGCGCTTGATCTAATCTTAGACCATTATGGGATCTTTTGATTCCCAGTGCTTGAGCGACTGATCCTGGACCATTTGTAAGAGTCTTATCGACCTTATGCTTTCTACGCCTTTTTACCATCTCTTCTATGCCAATTTCAGGTTTAATGGCCCTTATTAAAATAGCGTGTGGCAAATCAATTCCATTGGTCACAACATTGAACATTACATGAAGACCATAAATGAAATACACATAGCAAACACCCCCCTCTTGAAACATCACCTCATTCCGTTTCGTTTTTCTATTTCCGTAACTATGCGCTGCACGGTCTTCTGGACCTCTATAAGCCTCTGTTTCTATAATCATTCCCCCTGTTAGAATGCCATCAAAACAGGTCATCAGATACTTACCCAATAGATCTTGGGCAAGAAATAGCACATCAGGATGGTGATAATAAGATAAAGGTAATGTCATAAAAGTAGTGTAAACAGATAAAATTTATTTTATTAACTAATTCATATTAATAGCATTATAATTCATCTTTTTTTGGATGTTTTTGAGGAGTAACCAATTTGCAAGCGTCATCGGATGGAAAGCAAAAGATTATTCGAACATCGATTTTAACTTTGCTAACGCGTTTTTCATATTGATTCCCGAACCTAAAACAGGTTTAAATAGGTCTTTTTTTTTCGATAAGCGGGGAAAAATAGTTTTTATATTGAATTTGCTTGGATCTAGGTTTTCATTCACTTCTTCCCAAAGAAGAGGGGTAGATACTGAAGCATGTAGCTGAGGTCGAACGGAGTAAGGAGCTACAATGGTTTGACCTTTACGATTTTGCAGACAATCAAGATAGATTTTTCTAGAACGTTTTTTAGGATTGCGTTCGAGAGAAGTAAAACGAGGAAAATTTTTTGTTTACGTTCAAAGCAATAATTTCAGCAAATTGTTTTGATTGTTCGTATGAATATTTTGCGTGCAAAGGAATGCAAATATGCAGTCCTTTTGCCCCGGAAGTTTTACAGTAATGCCGCACTTTGGCATTATCTAGAATTTCATGGATATATAAGGCGATCTCAACAATTTTAGTAAATGAAATATCATGAGGATCCAAATCGATTACACAATAATCAGGATTTTCTAATGAGCTTTGCCTGGATATAAACGGATGGATTTCAATGCTTCCCAGATTTACAGCATAAAGTAAACTTTCCAAATCATTGATAAGTAAATAATGATCAATTTTTCCATTATGAGAGATATCACATGTCTTTATCCATTCAGGAGGGGTTGAGCTCATGTCTTTTTGATAAAAATTTATTCCCTCAATTCCATCTGGAAATCGATGCAACATAATAGGCCGATCTTTAAGAAATGGAAGTAAGAAAGGGGAGATTTTTGTATAATATTCTATAATCTCTCCCTTTGTTATCCCTTCGTGTGGCCAGTAAATTTTATCTTGATTTGTTAAAACTAAGTTAGGTAGTTTTGGATTCTCCTGTTTCTTAGGTGGTGAAATGGGGCTTTCTTTTTTTACCTTTGTTGCGACTTTATCATCCCTTAATCCCTGAAATATAGGCTGACGCATGATATTATCCTTGGTCCATTCAGCAAATGAAACTTCGCATAATAATTTAGGCTTAACCCAAGTAACTTGAGCATTGGGTATAGGAGCTTGTTCAAAAGGTGATTTCTTTTGAATTAATTTTTCCAGCTTAAGATAAATATCATTTAATAAGTCGGAATTAAATCCTCCTCCTACATGACCAGCATATTTTAATTTGTTGCCTTCATAAACACCCACAAGCAAAGCACCAAATTTTTTGCGAGAACCTCGGGGGGCTGTAAATCCACCTATGACAAATTTTTGTCTTAGCTTTGTCTTAATTTTTATCCAGTCGTGGCTTCGACGGGATTGGTAAGTACTCGATATCTTTTTAGCCATCATGCCTTCAATGTGATGTTTTACAACTTCTTTAAAAAAAGACTTTCCATTTTTCAGAACATGATCGCTATAACGAATTAAAGGCAGAGATAATTGCTCTAAATATTCTTTAAGGAGCTTTTTCCGTACTATTAATGGTTCTAATCTCAAATCTCGGCCATCTTTATAAAGAAGATCAAACACATAGTAATATAAATTTTCCTCTCCAGTTTTTTGATAATTTTGCATGAGTTGAAATTTAGGCATACCATCACGATCCAATACAACCAATTCTTCGTCAAAAATCACTTTTTTGCGAATTGATTTTAGCTGTTGCTCAATAGATTTAAATTTATCATTTAAGAGCTGCTTTGAACGTGATTTTAAGTATACAAATGGTGGATTTATAATTGCCAAACAGCGAAAACCATCCCATTTTAATTCAAATAGCCATTCAGCATCCTCAAAAGGTTCTACCATCGAGATAGCTAACATTGGAGCGATAAAATCAGGCATGAGAGATTTTTTGCCCAGCTTATCTATTTTTTGTTCTGAGGGACTTTCATTTATAAGGATTTCACTTTCAACTGTGACATCATTGATTTTATTCTTTTTGATGAGAAGCCAAGAGGTTGCTTTGTTATCTGTTTTAAATTGTTGAAACACAAAGGGACCATTGATTTTATCCCCTGAAAGGATGATTTCAAAATGTCCTGTTTTTAAGCCTTCAGTAAGAGCTTTCTCAACATCTTTGCAACTTTTGGCGTTGGGAACTGTATATGTTCCATGATCCCATATCTCTACCGTGCCCGCTCCATAATTACCTTTGGGAATTACTCCCTCAAAATATTGGTATTCAAGAGGATGATCTTCAACTTTGATTGCAAGTCGTTTATCTTTTGGATTTAATGAAGGTCCTTTGGGAATTGCCCAACTTAAAAGTACACCTTTGTATTCCAACCGAAAATCATAGTGTAAATGGCTAGCATCATGTTTTTGAATGCAAAAATTGAGGGAATTTTTTTGATGTTTTAAAGATACTTTGGGCTCAGGAGTCTTACTGAAATTTCTTTTCTTTACATATTTCATTAAATTCATAAGAACCTCCAGCCTATGCTGCTATGCTGTGTGACGTCTTCTCCTTTCAGGTTTTTTACTTGTCTCCAGACTAGCTTGCAGTAATGACATGATATCACTAACTTTTGCTGATTTTGGAGCTTCTGTTTTGGGATGAATAGCGCGTCCTTTAGCTTTTTGTTGGATAATTTTTTTCATCTCCTGGACATAAGTATCTTTATAGCGTTCTGGCTTAAATGAGACAGTTAGATGATCAATCAGTTTCATGGCAATATCTAATTCTTTAGAATTAGCTTTTTCTTTTTCAGATGGTAATTTTAAATCCTCAGATTTAAGCAACTCTGCTTGATAGCGCAACTCATTAACAATGAGCATATTTCCATGAGGTTTAATTAATGCAATATGCTCTTTATTTCTCAAAACGAATTTAGCTAAACCAACTTTTTTGGACTTTTTTAAAGCCTCTCTAAGCAAACTGTAAGCTTTTTCAGCATTTTTATCCGGTTCCAGATAATAGGGTTTTACATAGTAGATGGGATCGACCTCGTCTTCCTCTACGAAATTGATGATTTCGATTGTTTTTGATTTTCTTAGATTTGCTTTTGCAAAGTCTTCGTCATTTACAATCACATATTCCCCTTTTTCAAACTCAAATCCTTTGACAATTTCTTTCCAGGGGACTTCTTTATTTTCTGTTTTGCATATGCGAGCATAATGGATTTCAGAAAGATCTTTTTTATGAAGTAAGATAAAAGACAGCTCTTTTTCCTTGCTTCCTGTGTACATGTGAACAGGAATGTTCACTAATCCGAAACTTAAAGAACCTTTCCACATAGATCTCATTACGCATTCCTTTGTGCAGCGTTTGGAGCTAAAGTTAAATGTAAACCTAATACACCCGTTAAAACTGTGTATAACATATCTATTTTCCTTGAATGCGCTCTAAAACATACCTAAAACATGTTTTTGGAGTGGAAATTTCGTAAAATATTTTTTTACATCTTAACTGACTATAATCATAAAATTAAATTTTTGTAAAAAAATATATAATAGGATCCATTATTGGTTGGATTGGATCCACCCTCTTCTCGACGCTCTTGAGGATAAAAGAAAAACAAGCATCACCGTTAAGGCAAGATGGCCGATATTTCCACTTAACTATTTCTGACATTTAGGACAAAAAAAACTTATTCTTTCTCTTTTCCCTGTCTTTATTCTACAAATTTTTTCTCCACACAAAGGACAAAAACTTTTTCGGTAAATTCTATAATGCTTTTTCAAAACAAATTGTTTTCTCCATTCGTAAAATTGGTGGGAAAACTGCTGAGCATTTTTTACAATTTTCTGTAAAAATGAATTAGACATTTTTTTGATGAAAGTTGTTGGCTTCCTCTTCACTAAAAAAAGAACTTCATTTTTTATAATATTTCCTACACCCGAAAAAATCGTTTGATCCAGCAAAACATCAGCTACCTCATCTTCTTGATGATTTTTTAATGCATTCAATGCCTTTTTGGAATCCCACATAGAAGACATAATATCCGTCGAAAAATCGTAAAGAATCCGAGAGCGAGATGTTTCAAAATATTTTAAGGAACAACTATAAAAGACGATTTGTCCTTTCTCAAAAATTAATGCAAGTCGTGGATTTACCTGTTTTTTTTGATAATCTCCGGTGATTTTTTGATCTTTTAGAATAGCTTCAAAGCTGCCATATAACAAGAAGTGCACACGTAAGGCAAAATCATCAAATTGAAAGACAAGATGTTTACCCCAAGAAAAAATGTCCAAGATTGTCTTTCCATCGAGTCTTTCTTTTCCAATTGTGGTGTTTCCTTCCACACCTAAAATTGTTTTTCCAATAAAAGGCTCTAACCATTCAGCTGCTAAATAAAGGGAAGGTCCTTCCAATTTCACCCTGTCTTTTTAGGTACTTTTGCCCCTTTTTTTCGGGCTTCTGAAAGTCCTATTGCTATAGCCTGCTTTCTGTCTGTCACTTTTTGATGACTCTTTCCTGATTCTAGCTTTCCTTTTTTCATTTTATCCATAGCCTCTTTTACAGATTCTTTGGCTTTCTCTCCATATTTTTTTGTCATAGTAATCCCCATAACTTGATTAATTTAAGCATTCACAATTTTTCCGCCATTGGGATGGATAATCTGACCTGTCGTATAGGATGCGTCTTAGAAGCGAGAAGGACAAAACAGGTTGCCACTTCAGCTGGTTCTACAGCCGATTTTGTTGATGGCTGCATTATTGACTAAAATATCCAAACATCCAAAAAAATTAACAACCGATTTTATAACAGAATATAATATCTTAAGACTTCACATTCCGGGCTTTAAAACTACTTTTAGACAATTATCTTTCTTTTTGAGAAAAATATCGTAAGCATATGCAGCTTGTTCTAAAGGTAAGGTGTGAGTGATGATATCCTTTAAAACGACTTTTTGCGTTTTCACTAATTCTAAAAGTTCATCAATGTAATGTTGGACTAAAGCTTGTCCAGTTCTTATTGTGACACCTTTATCAAAAATTTGTCCGAAGGGAAAATTGCTATAGGGTGAGCCATATACTCCCACAACAGAAATAACTCCTCCGCGTCTTACTGTGCTAGCACAGAGCTTAATAACGCTAATCGTTCCGGCTTGAGCATGGATTAGATTTGAAAATTTTTCCCATGTTGATCTATGCGCTTCCATTCCCACAGCATCTACACAAACATCAGCTCCTCTTCCTTGGGTTCTATCTCTTATTTCTTGAACTACATCTGTTTTATGGAGATTAAGAATTTCGGAATTAGCAGTTTTAGCTGCTATCTCCAAACGATAATCCAATATATCCACTCCTATTACTCTTCCAGCACCTTTCAACCAAGCTGCTTTTTGAGCCATGATTCCTACAGGGCCACAACCAAATACAACTACTGTTTCACCACCTTTCAGTTGAGCCCAATCTATTGCTGACCAACCAGTGGGAAAGATATCTGTCAAAAATAGGACTTCTTCGTCAGACATTTCAGGCTCAATTTTTTTCGGGCTAATGGTTGCATATGGTACACGAACGTATTCAGCTTGACCTCCCGGGTACCCTCCATAAAGATCTGTATAACCAAATAGTGCCCCACCTTTTTCCTTAAGCATTCCTCCTTCAGGTCCGTAGTTGGAATTGGAATTCTCGCAATGTGGAGTCAGACCATTATTACAAAAAAAGCAATGTCCACAAGCTATGGGAAAGGGAACAACAACTCTGTCGCCTTTTTTTAAATTCTTTATCTTATTTCCAACCTCTTCCACAATCCCCATGAACTCATGACCCATTATAAGAGGTCTAGATTGAGGCACAAAACCGTTAAGGATATGTAGATCAGATCCACATATAGCCGTCGATGTAACTTTTACAATAATATCATCCTGTTTTTCTATTTTAGGATCGTCGACCGTGTCTACTGAAACTTTTTTGGGATGATGAAAGACTAAAGCTCGCATAAAACACCTCCTTTTTTTAATCAGCATGCAGATATTTCATAATGTTCTACCCTCTGTTGCTTAGAAATAAGAGCTACATCTCGAAGTGGTGATTTTGTTCATAGCAACTTCTCCAAAATTGTATGGCCCTATTAAGATAACCATCCGCTTTAAAAAAATTAATGTATACAAAAAACAAGACATAGCGATTTTTTTGATGCATAAAAAACTTGATGCGAATATCCAAAACATTTAAAAGTGTTCCCTAGCCGCTCTAATACATGTAATCCAAATTGGAGAAATTATAACATGTCTTCACCTACAGAAACATTACCTTTTCGCTATATGACCTTTAATTTATGCAATATACCTCAAATGGACAAGGATAATTCATATAATGGTCTACGATTTAATGAACGTTTAAGAAAAATTGTGGAGATCATTCGCATTTTTTCTCCAGATGCTATTGGATTTCAAGAAGTTAGGGACTATTCGGGTGGAACTGCCATTGCTGATTTATGGCAAAGATTAGTTCCATTGGGTTACCGATTAGAATCCCAAGAAGCCAGCCCTCATGAGTTTGCTGTTTATAATACCATTGCTTATAAATCAGCAAAACTTTGGCCAAAAAAAGTTATTTCTTGGTGGAATTCAAGCACACCCAGCGAAGTAAGCTGCTCTTACGGTAATGGATGGCCTCGTGCAGTTTTAGCTATTGAATTTGTTCCTATTAAGCAAACACAAGTGCATCAAAAAAAACAAGGTTCAGGAGAAGTTACTTCTTTTTCTAGAGCAGGTCCTGACTATTCCTCTCCATCTCTTCTATTAGTGAATTCTCATTTAGGAATAGGGACATCTCATCCAAAGGAAAGACTTTTTTCAAATCAAACTACTTTAGAAAAAATTCGACAGATAGTTGGTTCAAATCCAATGTTTGTGGTTTCTTTAGGGGATTTCAATTCCTTCCCCGATGGAGAATTTTATAAAGATGAAATGCATGCATACAAATCGAATGAATTTATAGATGCAGTAACAGCATCTCCTCTTAAAAATCAGGATGGGATCCCAATAAGCGGAACTTTCATAGGATATTCACCTGATAAATTTAAGTGCCCTAATGAAAGATTTGCAGACTCACTAGAACATATTTTTTATAGAGTGTTCAACCAGGACAATAATTGGAGTATTAGCGTCAATAAATGTTTTGCATCAACTTTAACAACTGATCAAGAATTAGACCGTCGAAAGATACAAAGTGAGCAAGATTTACTAATAGCCCCAGACACATCTCCACTGCGAGATAAATACCCTTCTGATCACTTGCCAGTAATCCTTGATTTCCAACTTAATCGCAAACAAGCCATCCCCAAAACAAAGCATAGCACTCAATTAACACAATGGTCTACTGGCTTGCTGTTACTACATTAGCATTAGCTGTTGCTTACAATCATGAGCCGGTTTGATCTGAACTCTTTATTTTTTTTCGGGCTTCTAAGATAGAAAATTCAGTAGAAGTAGGGTACACATGCTCAAGAACAAATCCAGCTCTATCGAGCATCTGAGAAAATGAAGCTAACGATCTCTCTTTTCCTCCTGTGATTGCAAGCATCAGAACATCCATGCAATTGGCATAAACCGATTGATCTTTTGGTAAGAGAACAACCTCAACAATCAACAATCGGCTACTTTGATCCATTGCTTGCCGGCAATTCTTTAAAATTTCTTCGGCTTTGCTATCATCCCAATCATGCAAAATAGATTTTAGAAGATAGGCATCTGCCCCTTTTGGAATATAATCAAAGAAATCACCAGAACAAAGTCTGCACTGTTCTTGCAGAATTGGCTGGTTTCTTTTTGGGATTGTATCGATGACTTCAGGAACATCAAACACCATTCCATTTAAGTGAGGGTACTTTTTAAGAATCGCTAACAAAAAGTGTCCAGCCCCCCCTCCAATATCGAAAATGGAGTTGAACTGACCAAAGTTATAGGAGGCTAATGATGATTTGATCACAGCTGTTGACTTTTCTTTCATTGCGTCTTGGAAAATAGAGGCTCGATCTGGATGTTCTTTGAAATAACTGAAGACCGCTTGTTTAAAAGTGAGTTGAAAAGCTGGAGTGCCTGATAAAACCGATTTCAAAATTTGATCCCATGCGGCGTGAATATCCTCTCCATAAAACGTAGAAAGGCTATACAAAGAATCATGATTGGATTTGGAAAGTAAAGCACTAGCTTCATTATTTGCAAAAATAGCGCCATCTTGCTCTTCAAATACGCCAAAACCTACAAGCATGTGCAAAACTCTTTGTAAGGATTCAGGATTTGATTGAGAAAAGACAGCAATTTCTTGGACGGATTTTGGGCCATCTTGGAGGCAATCTGCGATTTCCAATTTTGTCACTACATATAATGCACGCGACACCCACTCCCCGGATAAAAGTAACAATAGATTTTCTCTTGCTTTCTCTGTGCTGGATTCAATAATAAGCTGTTGTTTTTCCAGTGGCAGACTTGCATCCAATCTCAATGAAAAGGAAGTTAGACAGGTAAATGTCAGCAGGGAATAGCAAAATTTTATCATAAAACCTTAATGGGTTAATCGTCAGATGTAATTTATACGATTTTCTATCAACTGTCTATCTTATGGAAAAACTAATCGCTATGGATCTACCTTATTTTTTAAAATTTCAAGCTGCTGTTTACGGATCACTAGTCTAGGATCTTTCAAGACAATCTGCTCACCTTTAGAAAGATATGTTTTTGCTTGTTCACTTTTCTGGTCACTAATCAAAATCTTAGCTAAACGAAGATAGGCCCCAGAGATCCAAACATTAATTTTAAATACGTCTTCCACATCTTGATGAGCTTGAATTTGTTGAACACCTTCTAGTATCACTCTTTCAGCTTCTTCCTTTCTACCATTTTTATAAATTGCCTCTCCCAAATGGGCTAACCAATCACCTTTTTCAGCATTGTCCTGAGGATATAGATCAACAGCCTGTTTAAATTCGATTTCTGCACATTTAAAGTCTTTTAAAAAAATACAGGATTTTCCAAATAGAAAGTGTATCAAGTAATCTCTATCGTGAATATTATGTTCTTGAGCTATCGCTAGCATGGATTCAGCTTCTTTTCTTGCTAAAATGGCGTACACTTTGTCTTCTTCAAGATTAAAGAGATGCTGCCAAGAAATCAATCGACCCGATAAGACTCCCAAAATACCATTGTAATCATGTCTTCTCTGAAAAGTGACAAGAGCATGATTGTACAAATTTAAAGCATCAAGTGTTTTACCTTCCTCTCTCAAAATATCTGCTTGTTCACAAAGCCTTTCAGCAGAATCTGCCATGCATACAGCATTCAAGATTGTTAAAGTCGTAGCAATTCCTATAATGAATGTTTTCATCATACTGTTAAGATTCACCTATAAGTGTTAATGTTGCGGCTGCACAAGCGGTACGCTAAATAGTTTGTCTTATCTCATTAAAAAAAATCTAGTAGTATTTTAAAGGATTTAACTAATCTACCTACAGCTGTTATTCTGGTAGAGAAGAATGAAGTCTAATAAAAAATTACGAAAGAAAGACAGTCATTATTGAGGCTAAGCAAATGATTAAAAAATTAACACTCTATTCAGCCAGCTTCTTGGCTTGAACAATAAGGACATATTCTCCCCATATAACTGGATCTGAGGTTTCTGGATCCATACCTATTTCAATCAAATAATTATTAATTAGTTGTTCAAGAAAATTTGCTTGATCAGCTAATGGTAAATACTTTGCATGAGGTTGCCATTGCTTTATCCAAGCTTTTAATTTTTCTTTGTTTTGATGAGTTGATTCATGATAGAGGTAATGGATTGCTTCAACATGAAAACCTGCTTTTACCATCAATTTACGGTAAGTTTCTATATCAAAAACTTGCTGAGGATTTGCGAAGTCAACAAAGGCTTGATTACAATTTTTTACTGTCTTTTGTAAAGCTGTATGAAAAGGCAATCCTTCTTTTGAAGGGGCCAGGATGAGATGAACGTGTCCTTGCGGTTTAAGATGGGTATGAATATTCTCTAATGCTTTTTCTTGCTCTTTAACCCAGTGCATTACATGTATAGCTAGGATGTGATCAAAGGATTGGTCCAAATAAAAATTTTGTGCAGAACCTTTCTGGAAGGTTAAATTTAAAAGATCATTTTCTTTACGAGTTATTTCAGCTTTATCTAGCATAGAATCAGACGGATCAATTCCAATTGCAATACCTTGTGGAATTTTTTGGGCTAGTAATGCGGTAATTTTCCCATCCCCACATCCAATGTCAAGAATATTTTCATCTCCTTTCAAAGAAAGATTATTCAACAGACGCTCTGCATGAGATAGTTGAACGGAAGAATTTTGAGCGTAATCACTACCATTCCATTGATCAGCGATTAACGGATATGAAAAGATCAGAAGCCAGAAAAAAGATGCTAGTATACGATACATGACTAATCTCTTTAAATTTTATTATTTAGTTTTTTAATGGTAAAATGGCTAGTAACCAAACATCATTCTCAATGTAATCTGAGTATCTTGTTGAAATAGGTTTGTCTAACACAAATTTATTTAAATTAAAATTTTTCATATTAATTTTGCTAAAAAGCATCATCATTTCATGATTTAATTGATTAATATAAGAGCGAAGTTCATTTTTCAAGCTAAACACTCCTTCAAATTTTAAGACCCCTTCTTTTTGCCAAATAGCATAATCGTTTTTCTGAATTTCTTTTGAAGCATCAATTTGAGCATGAAAAAATTTAGTTATCCACTTTTCATCCAAATCATACTGCCTTGCTAAGTCTGCTAAATCTGCTAAAATTTGCTCTTCGCGTATTTTGTCTTCTATAGGTAAATTCTGATTCCATTTTGTCCGAGCAACTTCATGCATAATTACGAGGCGTTTTTGAATTAGGAGCAGAAGTTGGTCAATTTTTTGCTCAACCTCAAAATCTTCAATAGTTTGATAAGTTGATCCATGGCTAGCATTTAGTTCAGGAATAGCTACCTGTGTGCATAAAATAAAAGCTAGAAAGTAAATCATTCTTGTACTGTAAAATCTAAACGAGGTTTTCATTTGCTTTGCTCTCTTTCATATTTTTTGATCACCAAATTACAGTGCACAAGCGGTGCAGTGAATCACACACTTTGCCATTAAATCTCAATAAAAACCAGTAGCATTTTAGCCATAAATTCCTTATCGCTTACCGCAATCATAGCCCGCTGATCCGCAGATTCTGCGTCCAAGTTGCCCCATTCTTAAGAAGCTTGGTATATAAGAAATGCTCAAACCGATTCACTTACGTGTATTTGAGAAAGAAGTTGCAAATGCTAAGAAACGAGGCAAAGACATAGAGAAGCTCAAAGAGGTTATGAGGTTGCTGATATCAGAGCCCCCTTTGCCAGCAAAGAATCGAAATCACAAGCTAAAGGGTCGAACCTGACTGGCTATTGTGTAAAAGAAGAGCAAGATGCATGTTATCTTCGCTCGGACCCGCTCTCATTCTGATTTATTTTAATATATGGTAATGTTTAATTTAAATAGACATTAATTAGAAAAGAATTTAATGTACTAATTGTTAATTTTGTTTTAAATAAATAATCGGAGTTTTACATGACAGCTGTATTGTCTGGTATTGCCACATGGGCCCCTACCGTGTACTATTCTCTTGGAGTAGCCAACAACCTTGTTACGCCATCTGTCATAAAATATAAAAGCGGTCCTTCTTGTCTTGCAAAAGATTCTTTTTCAGATGTTTTTGAAAAAGCACAAAAATTGCGGAAGGATATCATGATTTATCGTCTTCCTAATATAGCATACGCTACTGCCTTAGGAACAAACTTCGGACCTACCGCTGTTTTACTGATCAATGACGAGTTATCACTGACTGATAATGAAGCATTAAATTATATTTGTAAACACGAACTTTCTCATATTAATACAAGCGATGGCTTTATAGCCTCTACCTTATCTGCAACTCTCTCTGCTGTATCAACGTATGCAATACCTTACTTACAGTCTTGTTTACCTTGGTGGGCGTCCCCTATTTCTTATTGCGTCCCCTTTCTTGTTGGTGCTAATGTTTATAATGCGGCTATGTTAATTTTTGAAAACAGAGCTGACAGATTTGCTTCACATCATGCAACTCCTGAAGAATTAGTTGGTATTGAAAGATTTGTAAGAGCGCAAATCGAAGTAAATAAAGCTATGCAACCAAAATATCCTCAATTATTTTCCACAGATGGAAATACAAGTTTAGCTCTCGGAGATATTACTCATAGCCCTCTTACGGATCGTCTTAAAGAAATTACCTCTGAGTGTCGGCAAAGAAAAATAGCCACTGAAGAATCAGAGCAACAAACTGAAGAATCAGAGGAACGAATTGAAAAAATGCAAAAACTCAAAGCTTTTCATCAAAATACGTATAAAAAAATTTACAAGCTTACGGTTGATTGAATTTATAAGAATAACGAAATCGAAAAAAGTACACTAAAAGCAGTCAAAAATAGGACTATCAAAACAGCTTGCCGTGGTCAGTGGGGCTGATTTAAGTAAATTAAGACTAGATGAAAAGGTGATCAATGAAACAACTTATTATTTTTGATTGTGACGGAGTTTTAATCGATAGCGAGTACCTTGCTAACAAAGTTTTTATCGATGTTCTTTTTAACTATGGTTACTCCATTTCTATGGAAGAATCTATTAAAAAATTTACAGGACTACATGAGCATGCATGCCGAGAAATCATTATGAAGGAAGCTCAGAGAGATATCCCACAAGATTATTGGGCACTGGCACAACCTAAACTTTTGAAAACCTTTGAACTTGAGTTAACGCCGTTATTAAATCCCCTTTTAGAAATGTTGGATAAACTAAAAATTCCAAGATGTGTAGCATCTAATAGTTCATATCATTATGTGACGCAATCTCTTGGATTCACTGAAACCCTTAAATATTTCAACAAAAATGCTATTTTTACAGCTGAGTTGGTTTCAAAACCTAAACCGGCCCCTGATTTATTCTTATTGGCTGCAAAAAATATGGGAATCTCTCCAGAAAATTGCATTGTTATTGAAGACAGCTTAGCTGGAGCTCAGGCTGCAATAGATGCCGGAATGAAGGTAATGATGTTTCTTGGTGGAAGTCATGCGCGTTTTAATTGGTATAAAGACAGATTTGTCCTCCATGATTTACCAACGTTTCCTAGCTGTGAGGAATTGTTAAATGCCATCCAATCTCATATTCTGAAAAACTAATTCAAAGATTAGGCTTGTTTTATATTAGACTTCTTTCTAAAAATTTAATTTCGAAAAAAGTCTAATAAAGTATGGATAGCAAGGCGAATTGATTTTAAACCAAAAAAGTGCTGTTTGTTGATGATGAACTTAAGCACACTTTATTTTAGCATAATGGGACTGTTCCTTAGGCAATTCAAAAACATAATCTAGACAGAATCAAAACTCCTGTACAAAACGACTGGTATCATGAAATAACTCAATGTCCACAATCATGTTATTGCGAAATGTCAGTAATGATGCCCCTGGAAAATTGTTTGATACTCCAGGTATATCAACATTGTAAACAATCATAGCCTGATTCGCTGCACAAAATTTACCACGTATAGTCAGCGCTGTAAGTGCTTGCATAAAATTAGTTGTAGCCTCTACAACAGCTTCTCTTCCCTTCAATGTGGCTAGTGGGCTAATGAATACTACATCAGGATCTAAATAATTTTGGATTTCTTCTACTTTTTTTGCCCCAATTAGTTTGTAATATTCTTCTGCTCTATCGGCATAATTTATTGACATGCTAATCCCCTTTCTTAAAATTTTTGACATCCTTAATTGGATGTAGTAGAATATATCCAATACAAGAGATAAAGTCTAGTAAATTTAGTATAGTAAGGTATATCCAATATGGATAAAAAAAGAGTTTACTGCTCACAACATCGTGAGGCACAAGCATTTCAAACAAGATCAAAAATTTTGCATGCTGCCAAACAGCTCTTTACCGCCAATGGATTTGAGCGTGTGACCATTAATATGCTGGCCAAAGCTGCTAAAGTATCTATGCCAACTATCTATGCACTTTTTAAATCAAAATGTGGCTTGCTTCAAGCGTTGATTGACGACACTCTTCCAGTGGAACAATTCAATGCTTTAGTAGATGCTTCTATGCAGGAGAAATCGGCAAAAATACGCTTAAAATTAACTGCAGAGCTATCTCGTCAAATCTATGAGGCAGAGCGCGAATTAATTGACATTTTACGCGGAGCAGCTGTCGTTGCTCCAGAATTTAAAGAACTTGAAGTGCATAGAGAAAAACGCCGCTACGACAGACAACAGTGTTACATTAGAAAGTTGATGGAAGACAAAGTTATTGCTAAAGGACTGACAATGCAAAAAGCGCACGATATTCTATGGTCTCTAACTGGTCGTGATATATTTCGAATGCTGGTGATTGAGCGTGGTTGGAGCTATGATGAGTATGAGAAATGGCTTGGAAAAATTTTAATTGATTCTCTGCTGGATGTTGATTGTTTAAAAAAGTAAAAATAAGATTAGTTCAAAATTTATAGATATAAGTTATTGCGTTAAAATTTATTTTTACATATTTTGAAATTGCATAAAAATTTTATACAAAGGAAAACTTATGACAAAACCAGAAAACAATCATAGCCCAGCAGACCATCATACAAAAGCTGCTGACCATGCTGATAAAGCTAGCCAACACCATAAAGAAGCAGCAAAACATTATACTTCTGGCAATCATGAAAAAGCTGGCCATCATGCTCAGTTAGCTCATGGTCATCATCAACACCTTAATCAACATGCTGGCGATGCTGCAAAATCTCATTTGCAAGATCACGGTAAGAAGTAATTTTTTATTTGAGTGGGCTTAAATGAGCCTGCTCAAATTCATTGGAAATAGAAAATAATATAGGAATCCAAACGTCGGAAATCAACCCTTCTCTTTTAATATGAAAAGCGATTAAAAAATACACATACCATGCCGCTACGCAAGAAATCGCCGCCATATAAAGCCAATATTTTTTTGTAAGAGGTTCATTTTTTAATCTAGAGCTCTCTATCTCAAGATCTTGAGGTCAATGCATCCTGGGAGCACTCTAAAGCCACAGCCAATTAATTCACCAAAACCTGAGAGAATTCCAACTATAGTGCCACTAGCACCCAAGATTGCTAGATATTTCCCTATAATGTTGCGAGCACCTTCATATGTCATATCTGCAAATAAACTGACCACTCCTAAAAGAATTACAAATGTGATAGCTGATTTTTTTGTGATAAAATTCATCTTATGTCTGTTGCCAAATATTGATTTGTAAGGTTAACATTAATTTTGTTGAAAATAAAATTTAAGCGCTTGTTATCTAAGTTTTAATGAAACATTTTTTAAAAAAAATAAAACTCAAGTTAATATGAAATATGCAAAAAAATATTCACCAATGGCACTTAAGTCTTTCACACTATTTTTACTAATCATTTTAGTTTCTGCTACTACAAGCTCAATGGTTTTAGCAGAATCCAATTTAACAATTGCAAACGACATTGAAGTATACGAACAAAATGGTGCTTATGCTAAAGCGCTTGAGAAAGCAAGAAATTCATTAGAAGCTGAAATTTGTAGTGGCTCCAACGCCTCTTCTCAAATGATAAATAGATTAGAAAATAAGCTTTTGACTTTAGGTTATTCCAGGCTTTTATTTGATGAAAATTATCAACCACGAGTTAAACTTTTAAATCTTTTAGAGCTAATTGGGATGGCACCATTAAAAGATTTTGAAAACGCTATTTTACAAATTAATACATGGGCACAAAAAAACCTTCTTAGGCAAGGTGAATGCTGGGAAAAGCAAAATAGCAAGTTTGAAGATTTAAAAACTAAAATTAAACCCCTGTTAAAAGAGTTTAATTTTTTAGATGGCTCGTGCGCTCACTTTAATAATTATCAAGGGGCCATCGTATATGGAGCAAGCTTGGGCGTGGTTCGCTTGCGTCTTGATTATCTTGTACAACAATGGAGACAAGGTGTTAGATTTGCATATTTATATTTTCTAAGTGGCCAGCGCCCATTGGAATTACTTGAAAAAGAAAATTTATTGAGCTTTGTTGACAGAATTTCTTTAAAAATCAATAACGAACGGACAATACCACAAACCGAATGTGAAATGATGCAGTTAGTCTGGGAACAATCTGAAATCCCTGATTCAATGCGCGAAGAGGTGCAAGTTCATTTTATTAATGCGCCTATGAAAAAAACAGTGTCAAATGCTCTTAATAATGAAAAATTGTTACGCCCTAATACAAATGATACTGTGGAATATTGGTTAAAAGCAGCACCAGCTTCTGGTCGTTACTTAGCAATAAGTAATGGCCCATATATTAATCGACAAGATTTAGTAGTAAGGACCATTTCACCTAAACATTATAGTTTTGATACAATCGGTCCCCAGGCCCATGAACAAGAAAAAATGGCTATTTTGCTTGATGAGCTGGCCCGAGTTATTTTTCAAATCAAAGAACTCTCTGAAAAATAATTTGCATGCCTTAAAATTTCACCTTACGCATAATTGGAATTAAATCTGCTAAAATTAAAACTTTTAAAAAATGAGAATTATCTATGTCAAAAATTTCTCATCATCAGCTAACCGTAGTTGTCTGTTTGATTGAAAAAGATAACAAAATTCTTACACTGCGCCGTCATGATCCTGAACATGCACAATGGCATCAACGTTGGGAATTTCCTGGTGGTAAAATCGAATTACATGAAACTCCAGCCGATGCTATAAGACGTGAGGTAAAAGAGGAAACAAATCTCACTATTAATTCAGAAAAGCTATTGGGCGTTTGTACTCACCATTGGAATACTCCCAAAGGTATTCAACAAACATTTATCTTACTGTACCATTGTAATGATTGTGTAGGTGAAGTACATCTTGATGATCAAGAAAATGATATCTATAGTTGGGAAAAGCCTGAAGATATTATTTTGCGAACAGATTTTTTAGATGGGAACGTCAAAATGTTTCAAGACTTTTTCTTAGATAATGCTTCGCTAAACGCCGTGATTCCATCTTAAAGAGTTCTATTAAGGAAAAATAGGATAACTGCTACTGACACTACGGTGTGCAAACGCCTTTGGAATATTTTTCCTTCTTAGTGAATAATTTGCTGAATGTTAAATAAATGATTGGGGTAACGTATAGTGTTAATATTTGTGAAAAAAGGAGCCCTCCTGTAACAACCAACCCTAATCCTTTTCGCATTGCTGCACTATCGCCTAAACCGATAGCAAGTGGAATAGCCCCCATGATAGCGGCAATCGTTGTCATCATGATAGGTCTAAATCTTACTAAACACGCCTCATAAATGGCTTGCTCAGGTAGCATTCCACCTCTTTGGGCTTCTAAGGCATAATCCACCATCATAATTCCATTCTTTTTTACAATTCCAATCAGAAGTAAAAATCCAACAGCACTGAAGATTGAAAGTGGTTGATTGAAAATTAATAGTGTAAGTACCCCTCCTAAACCAGCAAAAGGAATAGATGAAAGAATTGTTAAAGGATGAATGAAACTTTCATAGAGAATTCCTAAAACAATATACATTACCACTGCTGCTGCTAATAATAAGAGAAGGGTCTCATTAATTGCGGAGGAAACAATTTTTGCAGATCCAATCAATTTGCCATTAACATTGCTCGGTAGAGCTTCTCTCATAATTGATTCTACTTTTTGCAGTCCAATGTTGGATGGTATTTTTTCTGCCAATGAAAAATGAATCATTGCTGAAGGCATTTGTTCTCGTTGAGTCAAATTGAGAGGGGCTGGTTTCTCTTTCCATTGCACCAAAGTTTTAAAAGGTACTGCCGTTCCATTTTCAGAAGTCAAGTAAAGTTTAGAAGGGGCGTCTGAATGATTTTGATATTTAGACAAAAGTTCCATGTAGATTTTTTCTTTAATCGTTTCTTTTTGAATAAATCCGATAGAAGATTGCCCGTAAGCGTCTTGAAGCAATTTTTGAATCTGTTCTTTCTTGAAACCGGCCTTATGAGTAAGATCTTCTTGAATATTCATGACCAATAAGAGAGAATCGCTTTTTAGGGAATTCTGAGCAAAAGAGATTTCTGGAGAAAACTGAAGGCTTTTTGCAAGATCATTGGCTGCTAGTTCAATATCATCAAAATTTAAACCTTGCACTACAAGTTGATATTGACCAGGCTGACCAAAGTTTACGTCAAGATTAATGAGTTGCATTCCTTGTATAAATGGCTGTAGACCGGGAATTTCGCTCAATGTCTGTTGAACTTCAGCAATAACTTGAGATTGAGGTGGCCTTTGATCTATCGATTTAAGCTGCATAATAAATATTAAATTCCCCTCATGATTAATGTTTAAGAATTTTTCAATATTGGAATTCTGTTGAATCAAAAGCTCGATTTGATTTTGCTTTTCAGTCAAATCCGCTGGCTTCATACCAGTGGGCATACCCATAAATGCAAAGATGTAACCTCGATCTTCGGGTGGAAAAAGATTAACTGGAAGCTTAGCAAATAAAAAAACTGTCAAACCTATACATAAACAAGCGAAAAGGAAGATAGATTTTGGGAAATGAAAAACTTTTCTTAATGTTTTTCCATATATATTTACCATCCACGCATTCAATGCGTCGATCATTTTTTGGAGGATTGAATGTTTAGGTTGCGAAGATAAATAGCGACTGCACAGCATGGGAATAACAGTAAGAGAAACAAAGCCTGAGACTAAAATTGCAAATGCTAATGTCAAACTGAATTCACGAAAGATGCGTCCATTCATCCCTGACATAAATAAAATGGGAATGAAAACAGCAATCAATGAAAGTGTCATAGATAAAATTGTGAAACTGATTTGTTTTGATCCCTTTAAACTAGCTTCAAGTGGGCTTTCCCCTTTCTCTTGGAATCTGACAATATTTTCAAGCATCACAATTGCATCATCGACGACAAAACCCACTGATAATGTCAATGCAAGCAAAGAGAGAATGTCAATGCTAAAATTAGCAATGTACATGATCGCAAAAGTTGCCACAATCGAGAGTGGCAGCGCTACGCTGGTAATCAACGATTCTCTGACTCTTCCTAAACTTAAATAGATAACTAGCATAACCAGTAAAAAAGCAATAATCAGAGACCATTGCACATCATGCAGTGATTCTTTAATCCAATCGGCTTTATCAAACCAAACATTCAATTGAATAGATTTTGGAAGCTCGTCTCGGATTGTTTTGATCGCTTTATGGACCTGATTTGAAATGGCAATCGAATTACCATCACTAACCTTTTTAACCCCTAAAATTAAAGCAGGAGTCGTTTTATTTTGTGTCACAAAGTGTATGTCTTTATCATAATCAGATTTATCTGAAACTTCTCCAATATCTTTAATTCGAATCTCAGTATTGCCAATTTTGATATTTTCTAAATCTTTAGCACGCTCAATGTGCTGAGGAAGTTCTATAGAAAGCCTTTTATGCGAAGCCTGAATCGTTCCCAAAGGAATCTGCATTGTATGTTGTTGTATTGAATCAATGACATTGTTAAACCCAACACCCTTTGCAGCCATTAATTCAGGGTTCAAGCGAATCCAAATCGACTTTTCCGAACCAAACACAATAGTTTGAGCAACACCCTCAATACGATTTAATTTTGGAATTATATAAGTATCCGCATAAGTGCGCATTTCACTGATGGCTGCTTGCTCAGAAGTCAACAATAAATAGATAATAGGCTCCTGGCTATCTTCTTGCAGCTGATAAGAAGGAGAAGGGTCTAGATCTTTAGGCAGATGAGTTTTCGCTCGCTGAATAGCGTTTTGGACGTCACGGATGGCTTCATCAATTTTTTTATCAAAATCTAACTGTAAAGAAATCGAAGAAAAGCCAGAAGAACTCGTAGAATTCATTTCTTGCACACCCTTCACATGCCCTAATTCTTTTTCTAATGGAATTGTTACCTGATTAAGAATAGTGGTAGGATTGGCACCTGGATAGCCTGTGCTCACCTGTATATGCGGATGTTCAATAGTTGGTAAATCATTCACAGGCAACTTAAAAAAAGCTAAACCACCTGCAATGATCATCGCCAATATGACAAATGTTGTCATGACGGGACGATAAATAAATGGAGAGGATAAATTCATGATTCATTTTTCCTAATCATTAAGTGAATGCCACAGGTTCAACTTCTTGAGTGCCTTTAGTCAAGATTTTGACTTTAATACCAGGCCATAAACGCAAGTGCCCTTCAGTCACAACAACATCACTAGATGAAATTCCTTCCAAAATAATTTGATCATTCTCATATTCATCACCCAGAACTAATGAATGCATTGCAACTGTCATATCTGGTTTAACAACATAAACATAAGGACCTTGTTGATTATATTTTATCGCTTTCTGAGGAACAAGTAGTGCATTACATTTAGTCTTAGTTAATACTCGCACTTTTACACTTTGCCCCGGATGCAAAGAATGATCAGCATTTGAAACGCTTCCGCGGACTAAAAGTAGTCCACTTTTTTGATCAAAATGGTGATCTAAAAATGTGACTATCCCTGTTTTAAAAATATGATTTGACTCTTCAAATGGTGTGATTTCAATTTGTATACTTCTTTTGGAGATTTCATTTGAAATTTCATAAAATTCTTTTTCAGTAATATTAAATTCAATAATTAAAGGATCTAGTTTTGCAATCGTTCCTAGTAAAGATTGCGATCCATTCACTACGTTTCCAGGATAAACATCAAGTTTACCTACTTGCCCTTCTACTGGAGAGCGAACTGTGCAATTTTCTAAATCTACTTTTGCCATATTCAAACGGGCTTGATCCAATTTAAGGCTAGCCTCCCCCACTTCGACTTGTTCTTCCAGTTCATCCCATTCCGTTTGCGCAACCAAATCTTTTGCTGCCAAAGATTTAAATCTTGCTAATTTTTTTTGTAACAATTGAAGTTGAGCAAAATCAATAGCCTTTTGTGCCTCTAATTCGTGAATTTTGCTTTCGTATAATCTTGAATCAATTTTAAAAAGAGGCTCATTTATTTTTACTTGCTGTCCTTCGTTTACAAAAACGTCTGTCAGAGTACCGCTTAGAAGTGGACGAAGTTCCATTGATACTGAAGCATGCAGCAATCCAATTTTCTCTAAATAGATATTGATATCTTTCATCTGTGAATTTGCGACTACAACAGCCACCGCAGGCATCTGTATTGAAGGAGCTTGAGATATAGGTTCACAGCCGGTTAACATCAGAGCCAATAAAAAAGCGATGAAATATTTTCTCATTTCCCCTCTCTGCATAAATTAATCATCCCTGTGGCGTAGGCAAGGTTGGCAATTGTCACTAACCATTGAGCTTTAACTTCAATATAGGTTGTACGTGCTAAAGCAAGTTGTTGCAAGTAAATAGAAACTTCGGTGACACGCTCATGACCGGCTTTGTATTTCTCAAGCATAGATTCATAAGCTTTGGTAGAGTTCTCCAAATGAATTTGTGCCTCCGGAAGAATTTCTTCAGCAGCTTCCAATGATCTAAGGTAAGTGAACACCTCTAAAGCAATACTTAATTGCAATGAAGCCAGCTCTTCTTTTGATATTTGGATATCATCGCAAGCAATTCTCTTCTGGTAGACAGAGTCAAAACCATCAAATAAAGGCATTTCTAGAAACAAGGCAATTTGATATTGAGCACCTTGCTCCTTTTTATGAAAAGCTTGATTGATTCCTCCCTTTCCTGTTAAAGCCACTTTGGGTTTGTACCTTGCATTAACTTTATTTTGAAGATAAATAGCTTCTGACAATTTGGCTTGTTTCTCCAAAAGATCGGAACGTTGATTGCTCGCTAATGAGATTAAAGCCTTTATTTTTTCTTTTGGAGGAAGTTGGATTTGCGCTAAAGAAGCAAGTGCAATAGGCTCATTTGGGGACAGGCCTAAACTTGCCGCTAGTTTCCCTTTTTGAATATCAAAAAGAGCTTTCTTTTGAGAGAAGCTCATTTTCATTTGTGAAACCAAAGCCTGGCTCGCATACACATCTGCAATAGAAAGTAAGCCTACTCTATTCAACTCTTTAGTAACGTTCCACATGTTTTCAGCATCAGCTAAAGAAGAGGCATTCACATCTACGATCTCTTGAGCAAGCAAAGTGGCGTAAGCATTTTCCAAAACATTCATAATTACTTTCTGAATATTCCAATCCACTTGCCAATTCGCAGCTATTAAAGCCGCTCGAGCAGCATCAACATTGGCCTTGCGCACACCAAAATCATAAAGCAACATATCTAAAGTGATGTCTGCCCCTAAAATGGTATAAGAAACATCTGGGCCATTGATAGATTTAAAATCTCTTCCGTTGAGTGCTTTGGCTTCTAAATTAATGCGAGGATAATAGGCGGCTTTTGCAGATCCTAAAGAAGCAGCGGCTCGATGAGCATTCCACCAAGTTTGCCGAGTAGAGGGATGATTTTCTAACGCAATATCAATCAGTTCACTCACCTCTAATGGATGGTAAAAATCTGATGCAGTACAGAAAGAAACAATAAATAAACTTGATACAATTAAAAATCTTGAAAACATAGTCGATGATATTACCAGTAACGAAAATTTTCGACAAGCTTCAGTATTAACCTATTGCCATTTTAGTAGTCTCATAAATGCCCACTTAGATCGAGATGACATGGTTTATGCTCTTAAAATTTGGAATCAAATCTACTCAAAAAATATCAATTTTTCCAAAAAAAGCCAGTTTCCAAAGAAGTCTATCATAGAAATTTAACTCCATTACGCCCCTTCGCTATAAAAAATATCAAACAAATCTTTGTGAATACGCAGATCAGCTGCTCTTGTGGAGTCTTCTAATGCTTTAATTCTAAAATGAAAAAGATTGGGTGGAATATTATATTTTAACTCATTCCAAGCTTGCTCGCTAAGAATTTCAATAGCCCCACTATGAGTTATTTGAACTTGCTGGCGTTTAAAAAACTCACCCATGGCTACATCATCAATAATGTTAATGTCTACAAGCTCATTGCGGTGAGCAAGCATTTTTCTAACTAAATCAGTTGAGAAAATAATCCCTGATCCATTTACAAAAGTGAGCGGATAATATAGAAAATAATGGGCAATACCACAATAGACATTTTTTTTAGGTAAATTTTTTAAAAATTCTTGCAACCTGGGCCAAACAAAAAACGAAGATAAATTAGCGCGTAAAACAAAATCAAATTCGTCTAAACGTGATTCTAAGGCTTCGAAAGACATAAATGTCTTATTCAAAACACCTGGGATAAGACATTCTTTTGTCTTTGAATAAATAGTATCACCAGCAATAATAGTGTCTTGCTCAATGGTTTCATCACCTCTGATAAAATAACACTCAAAGTGCTCTGGATCTAAATGCATGTAAGAGCGCCATGATTCTTCAAAAGCATTATACGCATCACTATTAGAAGCAATTATCAAAACCAAAGTTTTGAGCGGTTTTTGTCCCTCCTCTGTAGCTTGCAAATGCAAAAAACTTAATAGGTATAAAAACGTTAATAGAGCCTTTAATTTCATACTGTTTCTCCGTTAGCTTAGCGTGGAAAAAGCTTTTTTATGCCATTTTAAGCGTGTTCTAATATAATCACTATTTTTTCGTAAGGATGATTAACAAATCCTTGTGGGTCTGTAGGAATAAATTCAAGAGACTTATCTCCAATTTCTTCAAGAAACTGATCATGAAACTCTCTTGGTAAATCAATCAAAAATGGTAGCCAGCCTTTCACATAGTCTTCAAAACCTTTTTTTCCTTTAAATTTAGCAATATGGGCCGATGTATGGCAATATACTATTTTTAATCCTAATTGCGCCGCGATTCTCATATAATCATCTTCCTTTAAAAAATGATATGGACACGGATTGTGCGAAAAATATTTTTTCCATTTACTTCCATCAGCCACAAATTCGATTGGATCCCAAAAAGTAGCACACCTGGGAAATGTTAAGATAATAATTTTTCCAGATGGGTTTAGTAACTGCTTAATTTTTTCTAAAGCTGTGACTTGATTTTCCATCCAATGTAGGCAACTAAATGATGTAATAAGATCAAATGTGGCGCCAGAATTTATATGTTGGATGTCCTGCAATTCAAACTTTAGATTTTGATAAATCATTTCCGGAAACGATTGCTGTGCCAATGCAATCATTGAAATTGATTTATCAATGCCTATTACAAGGCCATTAGGCACTTTTTCGGCTATTTGAGCGGTAATTTTACCATCACCACAGCCCACATCTAAAACTTCTTCATCCCCTAAAAAATGATAACTTGCTAATGGATCCTGTGCTAGCGAAAATTGCAATTGTGAATTTTCTTTATAATGCTTAGCATAGAGATCCCCTCTTTCCTCTATTTTAGAACAAATAATTGGAACCGCTAAGCTTAAATTCATAATAAAAAAATATTTTATAATGTTCATGGTCAGAGAATATCAAATCATACTATTTATTTTAAACACCGGGAGTGTTTTCTCAAAAAATATTAGTATTTTTTGCTTTTCCTTCCTACTGAAATCATTTTATTTTAAGGTTAAATGAAAGAAAAAGTGGTATAGGCACAGTGGAAAAATCCATTTTTTTAATAAAAAATTCGTTTATTTTTTACTATTAGGCAATTACTATTTTTTTTATTTTATCTACAGATTCCAAATTTGATATTGCAAAAAAATTCCTTAATTGCAATACTTTGAAATAAATTTTTTAGGGAATTGTTAATTTTAGTTATATATTTTGTAAATTTTTTTTAATTTAAAATTCAATAGACTTCTTTCGAAACTGGCTTTTTTTGGAAAAATTGATATTTTTTGAGCAGATTTGATTCCAAATTTTAAGAGCATATTGGCAATATGGTCGAAAAATTTAGGATTAAAGATGCCAAAAAAGGCAATTTTAACAAATAAATGTAATTTCGAAAGAAGTCTAATATTACATAATTATTTAAAATTAAAAATTTTCCCATACATTAAACTTAATCACTGTTTTTATTCTTGTATGCAAGACTCACGTGTCTAAAGCGGGCATAGAATTAAAACACTAAAAAAACAGGAGTATTTATGTTAAAAGGAACGAGCGGACAGCCTCTAAATCAAAATGATATGAAACCAAGTGGATCTATTGCTAAAAGCCATGGAGAATCAGAAGCACGATCTTATTTTTTAATTTTTTCTGAGGCCCTCGTTGCGCTAAAAAATTTATTCCACTATCAGCCCGCCCCTATAAGCTCCAATAACAGTGCCAATTTAACAAAGATCTACGTTCCAAAAAATAATCAACAGGCTGAAGATTTAGAAAATGCGGTACAGGCTGTGGAAAATCGTCAATTTGGAGCTAACTTAAAACTTGTCGCCCTTTTCTCTTTATTTGCCACCTATGTTAGTTATCGCATTTTTGAAGCATGGACGGCACCCAATTCACAAACAGAAACAATAGCCGTAGATCTTGATGGTATCATAAGACCTCATATTAGAAGAGCATTGCTATCATCTTCTTCAAATTATTCAGTAACATGCACTGAAGAAAATGATTCTACACAATTTTTTGATACATGGAATGTATTTCCTTACACAGATGAAGGTCGATTAATTGTTTCCACAACCTCTCCTCTCCCTAATGGCGTGTCGCTAGTACAATCACCTATGCGAATAATAACTTCAATACCGATGTCCCAGTATGGTCGTATGGCCGCAAGCGGTAATGCCCTTTATGTTACTCAAACAGGAAGTAACACCACACAAGTTATCAATACAGAAGATCCAACAAAACCGTATGTGACAAAAATTATCAAAACCGGTGCTGTTATGGTTGATATATGTGTCGTGGGTTCAAGGCTTTATTGCGCTGGTAGTGATAAGCTTATTAAAATTTTTGATATCACCAACCCATTTTATCCAGTTCCACTGGGAGAAGTTTCTATTCCACAAACTAATGTGTTAGATATTGCCTCAATGGGGATCAATAATCAATTTGGTTGCATAACACAAAATGCTTTTTTTGGTATTGACGCCAGCGATCCATCTAATCCAACCATAACAGGAAATGTTACCGGTCTTACAAACACTCGTGGAATTGTCGCCTCACCTGGATACTATTATATTGGCACTTTAACTGGGATTGTAATTATTGACGCTACAGCAGGCACTCCATCACAATGTGCTTTTTTACCACTTATTGGCATTCAAGATTTAAAATATGCTAATGGATTTTGTTATGTGACGGCTAATTTCAAATTATACATTATTAATGTGCAAAACCCTGCAAATCCTCTAAATATTAATAATATGACATATTCAGAAACTATTTGGGAATTGTTACCGCCATTAGAAGGGCTCATGTATTATATTAATACCGTTGGTGGAATGGGCATATTAGACCTTAGCAATCCGACTTATCCTCAAATAGTAGCTTCAGGAATATTTTCAGGATCTGGTTATACGGCTGCTTTTCAAGGAGATTATGTTATTTTTGGAAGTAGTGGAAGTTCCAATATTAACATTGCAACACGTCGCGACGCTTTTGGCTTCTCTGGTACACCTGTAGGTGGCAGTAAGGGAGATTATAACATAGTATTAACAGCCAGTGCCCTTAGTAGTGGAGAAGTAATTAATGACACTGAGACTCTTACACTTGAGGTTCAGCCGGCTGTGGTACGTTTAAAAAATATATCAAATATTATTGCAGTAGTAAACCAGCTTTATAATGCCATTATTATCAATGCATTTATTCAAATAAATGGAAAATCTTTGAGCTATAGTCTTGATTGTCAAAATAAAAGTTCTTTAAGTCTAAATCCTTTTTCTGCGGAATTATCAGGGACGCCAACTGAAATTGATGTAGGGTCTACAACATGTACTATAACAGCAATAGATGGCGCTAGTGCTTCAGAAACATCATTTCCTTTTAATATTTCAGTATTTTATGGACCATCGGTAACTTTTATAGAAAATCAAATCGCAGTCGTCGGACAAGCCATTATCCCCATAAATCTTAGCGCAAGCTCAAAAGATCCTGCTAGTAGATCAAACATTACGGTTTCAAATCTACCTCCATCTTTTAACTTTACAAATGATACTATTACAGGTATTGCCACAACACAGAATTTAGGTACTTACACTATCTATGTGACGGCAACTGATCAGAATGGAATTTCTAATACCAAATCATTTATATTAACAGTGGCCCTACCCGGAGTACCTGTTTTTCTAACCTCCTTCTCTAGCCTAATTGCAACGATTGGAAATGATTTTTCATTCACCATTCCTCAAAATGCGGCGGTAAGCCCGAGTAATCCCAATACTCCAATTATTTATTCGGCTAAACTATTAGATGGATCGGAGCTCCCTTCGTGGTTGAACTTTGATGGGAAAAGATTTTATGGTACACCTCCATCGACAGCAATATTGTTTAATCCTGTTACATTTAACATTGCATTGACAGCCACACAAAAATTATCCGATGGGACGAAAACTTCAGCCAATACAGTCTTTGGTATTACTGTATCAGGAACATCCGCCGCTAACAATGCTGCTCGCTGGGGAGCTCCTTTGCTCGGTATAGCTGGAACAATATTAGGTTTAAGAATATGTCTCTTTAATCGCTTAGTAAGTAAGCCCAATTTTATTAGATGTGTAAATCTAGTAAGTTGCATTTTCTGTGCCTGTTTAGATAAAAAAACAGTATATTTTAGCTCAGAAAAAGATATTTTAGAAAGACAAAGTGTGGAACATACGTTTAGTACACCTCGCACACAAATAGCTAGCTTTCAAACATTTTACAGTACTAGTCAAGAGCTATCTCCTACTTGGCATCAGCACCCTAATGGGGAATTATTTGATTGGTTACATTTAAGTTATGATGAAGATGTGTTTGGAAAGAAAAATTGTAAAATATTTGCAGACTATGTACCGGAGCTGAAAGGAATTGAAGCGATCAAAATTTATGCATTGGATGAAAAAGGGTATCAATTAGAAAAAATTACCTTCACTAAACAAACTAGCGATGATAACAATTTCTCACGTGAGTGCAATACAGATCGTGATATGATTGGAAATATTAAATTTATGTTCGGGAACGATCCTACACCTGTTGCGCGACCTCAATGGTTAGAATATAATAGAAGATCAAATAAAATTAATTTTAATAATTGCCCTTCGCTAAAAGAAATGGAACCATTAACCATATTTATATTTGGGCAAAAAATGACAATCGGTAAAAAAGAAGTTGATCTTACTAATAAGATATTAGAAACAATTTATATTAATCATGCTCCCAATAATAGAAAAATTATCAGTGCAGCCGAAGGTTCTCTGTTAAATGAGTTTGTATCCAAAAGTAGCAAAGCTAAATCTTCAACTGAAAGTAAAGCACAGTCTTCAATTGAAATGGCGGAACTTGATGGTAGCACTAAAAAAGATAGTGAGGAATACCAAAATTTAGAATAGCAATTCAAATTACTTTAAGATTGTAGTTACACATAATGAATAACTCACTTTACGCATAATTTGAACGAGTGATTTTTGACATAGCCTATAGCTATATATAAGTAGACACATTGCAGCAAACAGCCTAAACTTTTTGCAAAATGGGTCTACTTTCTCTTCAAATTATGCATAACATTAGTAAAGAAGTTATGATTTTCCATCCATAATCCATTTTTGCATTGCTATAAACGCTACTGTGATTGCTACGGCTACCATCGCTGGGCTTAAATCTTTAGCGCTCTGTTTTAGAGCATTTTGACCGGCTGCAATGTGCACTTGATAAAGCTTTTCATTTTTGGCAAATTTAAAATAAGGACAAACAAGGAGTTGACCAAGTCCTATGAGAATGTTAATAACGCCTCTACACTCACTATCAATAAGATGGTATTGTTGTGGTTTCCGAAGATCTCGAGCAAAATTGCGGAAATGAATTAAAAAATTTTCTTGCAATGATCCAAGTGTGTTGCCCATATAATACTCCTATTAAAAGGTGTTAGACAAATTCTCATATTCTTAAATGTTTATATTAAAATCAAAAGTTTTATTTCAGATTTCTCCGATCCAAAAAATACCTATGTTTGATAATCGTTTGGTAGGTACGATAATCATTTGGCCGTGCCGTATTTTGAATTTTTTACTTTTTGGGCTCTTTAAAAACTAACAAACTACTTAACAGATAGCTTTTATTGCATAAGCGAGCATAGGGGCAACAGAAATAATTTTTATAAATGGTGTGCAAGTGTGCTGCTCAATTGTATCGGTAATCAGAAGATATTCTAAAGCACTAGCATTTAGCTTTTCTATGGCATCGCCCACAAAAAGACCGTGTGTTACAGCGGCAATTATTTTTTTGGCACCTTGTTCTTTACATAGATTAGCGGCCTCCACTAGTGTCCCTGCTGTTGAGCACAGATCGTCGATAATTAAGACATTTTTATTGCACACCGACCCTACTAGAGTCATGCTCACATCATATGGACTTAATCTTTCTTTATTGATCAGAGCTAGTTTGGTTGCCAGCAGCTTTGTGGTGCGCTCGGCAATTTTAATTCCCCCTATATCAGGTGCAACTACAACGCAATCTTCGACTAAATGTTTGGCATTATCGCACAGCAGTTTTTGACAATGTAAATGATCTACGTTAGTTTCAAAAAAACCTTCTACTTGTTCAGAATGCAAATCAAAAGTTATTAAGTTAGTAATACCTGCTGTGGCAAGAACATTGGCCACCAATTTAGCTGTAATTGGTATTCCTGGCTTGCTTTTTCGATCCGCTCGACAGTATCCTAGATAAGGGATTACAGCTGTGATAGTTTTGGCAGATGCTCTTTTAATAGCATCAATAATAATAAGCAATTCAAACAAGTAGTGGTTGGGTTGGCGCACAATTGATTGCAAAACAAAAACATCACGCCCACGTACATCTTCTAAAATTTGCACATTAGTTTCACCATCCGGAAACTGTTCTAAATCCATAGCCCCAAGATTAATCTTAAGTTCTCGGCATACATCTTGAGCAAGTTTTAAATTAGAAGAGCCAGCAAATAAAACCGGTTTCTTTAGCATTATCAATCTCCACCATAAAAATATATAATAGGTTATACGCCTTGATAAGACGGGTAACTAATTAGAAATGTTATTTTTTTGAGCTTTGAGCTTTTTAATGACTTTCTCCATTTCTATTAAATCATCAGCAGACAGATCATCGGCAGATTCAATTAAATAACTAACCATTAAACTAGTTTTGACACCAAAAAATTTTTTTTTGAGTTGCTCAAAAAATGATGGTACTTTAGACGTTGGATCGGATAACCAATACTCATAATGCAAACCCACTCGTTCTCGCTCTAAGATTTTTTTTTGCGAAAGTCTGCTCATTACAGTCATAATGGTATTATATTTATTTGCATCTTTCCCAAGACATTCATATACATCTTTCACGGTCATTCTACAGCCGGCTTTAAAAGTCTGTAATACTTCTAACTCCAGTTCACCAAAATTTCGTTTGCTCATCTAGCACTCCTTGAATTTAAGGAAATTACTACAGACGTAGCATTTAAATCAATCTGACTTTGAGCAAACAGGATTCTATTAAAAACTCAAAATCAAGCCTCAGTGGTGATTTTAAAATCATTGTATCGAAGATGAATGTTATGCTATAATATAAATCTCTATTAGACTTCTTTCGAAATTACATTTATTTGTTAAAATTGCCTTTTTTGGCATCTTTAATCCTAAATTTTTCGGGCCTAATTGCCAATATGCTCTTAAAATTTGGAATCAAATCTGCTCAAAAAACATCAATTTTTCCAAAAAAAGCTAGTTTCAAAAGAAGTCTATTAACTTAGTTAATAACATTTATAACAAAAAGCTTAGGGGATTTTATGCTACCATTACCAGCATCATTGCAAGGAGTTGCATTGAGCTATATCCCATTTGATGGTGGTGATATTAGAAAATTAAACCCTGGTTATGATTATGGCAATTTTCGCCATGGTATGCCTCGGATGGCAATTGAGGAATCTGCTATCGAGCGCTTAAAATCAATCAATGTTTACAACTATAATGCTTACAAACTAAAACATGCAGACATTGATGCTGATCAGTACCTACGCGATCATAAATTTTCTATAATCTATGCTGATACAGACTTTGCCAAGAAGAACCCGGACATGACTGCTGAAGATTATTTATTGCAACATAAATTTACAGCTTTTGATACTTACAGTGATTATAAAAAAAGGCATCCTCATATCAATGCGGAACGCTATCTTATAGAGTATGATTTTGAGAAAAGAATAGCAGATTGCCCATTAAATGAAAAAAGAGCCATTTTACATTTAGCAGAAGAAAGTGTTCTGCTAAATTTTAAAAAAGTAGCGCTTGAAATCTCTTACGTAGCCGAAGAGGTCATTGAAACACTATTACCTGCTTGCTTTATTTGTTCGGTCATATCGATTGTCTCTTTAGTTTTTTTGGGTTATGTTTGCGCTACTTGCTTTACTGTATTAAAAATTGAACACTCCGTCACTTTTATAAATATACGCCGTATCTTTGATAAAAACATAGAAGCTCTTATTACGGCAATAGGCGGTCATTTAATCAATCATTTTAATTATAAATATGTGATTGATATTGCCTCTTTATCTTATTTAATTTTTCAATCGGCCATTATATTTTTACAAATTCAGCTACAAATGGGCCCTTATGAAGGTCGAGATAGACGCTACTATTATGAAAAAATAAATGAAAGAATCAATATATTGCGCTTAGGAGCATATGCTTCGGCTTTAGTAACACAAAAGCAAATACTTTCCTTGGCCATATCGATAGATGTTTATTTTAGTATATTAAATCCGCCACAATGGATGAAAAATTTAGAAAAAATGTTAGGTGACGCTGTTAACTTTCCCGAAAAAAAAATAATTTTTCATAATTATATGGTAAATATGCAAGAAGAACTTTTAGAAATAGTAAGAAATTACCAAGAACAAAATAGGTATGAACTTGCCAAAGATTTATGGGTAGAGCGCGTTTTGGAAACTCATTAAAAACCTATTAGACTTCTTTCGAAACTACATTTATTTGTTAAAATTTTCTTTTTTGGCATCTTTAATCCAAAGTTTTTCGACCATACTTAAAATCTGGCATCAAATTTATTCAAAAAAACATCGATTTTTCCAAAAAAAGCCAATTTCAAAAGAAATTTATTTAACTCACCCTACGCATAACTTATTCAAATTATGCGTAGGGTGAGTTATTTAAATCTGTCTTAATTTAAAATAAATCCTACCATTATCAGCTGAAACAATCATATTAAAGTTTTTTCCGTAAAAAGGATTAAAACCAATCTTTGTGCTAGCCTTTACGATACACTCTGTAACCATGGAATGAACAATTGTATCTAATTCTAAATTGAGTAATGTCGATGGAGTGAACCAAGAAACTATAAGACCATTGTCGATGATTAAATAGTTGGAGATGTCAGTTAATATATTAGTGGCATTTTCCATGCACAAAAATGAGGCTGAACAGGACCCAACTACTTCATTGCGCATGTTATATACAGGTGCTCTACCTGCTAAATACGAAGATGATATCGTCGTGCTATCAGGTAATACATTAAATGTAGGTATACTTATAAAACTTTGTATAAAGTCGCTGGTATTTATATAATAACTCAAATGACCTGATCTATGATAGGTGGCTTGTGTTAAATTTTCCTCATCTTGATCAAATGTTTTCGCTTCACTTGTTTCATTGCTATACACATAAGTTTGTGCTGACATTAGCAAAAAAAGACAAAAAATATTTTTAATACTTTTCTTAAAAATTGACATTAATTCCTCCTTAATTTTTTTAAAAATTTGCCTGTCCTTCCCATAAAGCCTATGCAAATTTCAACCCACTTAAACTAAACTTTTTTTTATTATTTTCAACACTTTTTATGCCTAGAGCTTTGGATAGACAGATTACATTGATCGTAAATGAGTTGTTTAGAAGGATCTCATCTTTTTATAAAATTATGGTTCGAGAGGACCTTTCCATAAATCTTTAATTAACAATATTTGCTCTGCTACTGTTTTTTCACCGGTCGGATCACAATGTCTAAATGCTACAGTTTGCGTTCCTTTAAAAGTGGTCTGATAACGCAGTTTGGGATTTTCCTCAGCAATGATACAAGCAATGATTTTGGCAATTTCAAGTGGATTTTGTCCATCGGCTAGTTTATCTTGCATCCACTTTAGTGCATTTGAGACAAAACTATCAAAGACGGTATGTTGATCGGTATCTCGTTGCCCAATCTCAGTGGATTTGTATATAAAATCAGTAGCGGTAGCTCCTGGCTCCAGAAGCACCACGTTAATGTTCCATTGGCGCATCATTGCCGCTACCGCTTCGGACATCCCTTCAATAGCAAATTTAGAGGCAGCATAAACATCCCAACAAGGCGTTGGTCGTACGCCAGCAGTGCTACTCACATTAATAATCAATCCACTCCCCTGTTTTCGCATCACAGGTAATGCTTCTTGCATAAGACGCATGGTACCAAAAAAATTGACCTCAAAAGTTTGTCGGGCTTGTTCTATGCTAATGGTTTCAAGCGTACCAAAAACTGCACATCCAGCATTGTTAATTAAAACGTCCAAGCGCCCTTCATTTTGAAGAATTAGCTCAACGGCACGAGTTACACTTAAACTATCAGTTACATCCAGCTCTATCACATGTAAGGAAGGTGGTAAAGCATTTTTAGTAGGCATAAAAGCTGCCAAATAGCGAACAGAGGCATAGACTTTATGACCTTGTAATGCTAAATAGTTAGCACTTTCCCAACCAATTCCACGAGAAGCTCCTGTAATTAATATAACCTTGCTCTGCTTGGTTGGAATCGAATTTATTTGCTCAGTAGCATAAATAGTGCGTGCTAAAATTAAAACAAACAGACAAACAAAATATTTAATTTTCATCTATTAACCTGAGTTATGACCATTAATTTAGCTACTCAATGATAGTATGAAAATGTAGCATAAAGCTAAAAATAATAAGCTAAAATTTTAAATAAATTTCTTTCGAAATTGGCTTTTTTTGTAAAAATTGATATCTTTTGAGTAGATTTGATGCCAGATTTTAAGGGCATATTGGCAAGAAGGCCCGAAAAATTTGGCGTTAAAGATGCCAAAAAAGAAAATTTTAACAAATAAATGTATTTTCTAAAGAAGTCTAATAAAGAGTTTAAGAATGCTAACAGTCTTGTTGTTAACTTTATCAAATATTTTCATGACATTTGCTTGGTACGGTCATTTAAAATATCGCTCATCGCCAATAATTTTAGCAATTTTGGTAAGTTGGGGAATCGCCTTTTTTGAATATTGTTTTCAAGTACCGGCCAATAGAATAGGGAGCTATCAATTCTCTACAGTACAATTAAAGACAATTCAAGAAATAATCACATTAGTGGTATTTTGTTTTTTCTCCTATTTTTATTTAAATGAACCGATAAAGATAAACCAAGTTATTGGTTTTATTTTTATCGTTTTGGCAGCTTTTTTTATTTTTCGCTAAACAACTCTCAAATAACTTTTGGAATAGTAATACTATCTTTGCTATAATGGCGTGCTAAAACTAATAATCAGGAAATAGATGAAAAACTTTGATCCAGAAAACCATGAAGTCAAAGAGCGCATGGTGGCCAAAAACCAATTAGCTTTCTCATTTTTAACCAATATTCCCATCGTACCAGGCCATTTATTGATCTGCCCACGACGTGTCGTTGTGACTTGCGAAGAATTAACAAATGAAGAGTGGCAAGCGATTATGGAATTACAGAAACAAGTTTGTCAGGCCCTAAGAAAAGCTTTTAATGCCGAAGGCTTTAATTTTGCTTGGAATATGGGAGAAAAAGCAGGTCAATCTGTTGCTCATTTCCATCTACATGTCGTACCGCGTAAAAGTGGCGATGCTGGTATTGTGCAATATGAACCACGGGCATTTTTATATCGCCCCGGTAGCCGAGCACTCTCTCCTGACGATGAACTGCGCCAAACAGCCGATATAATTAGAAATAATTTATAATATGTGTAATAAATTAACTAATGCTCCATTTATTAATTTTGGTGTACCTACATTTGATAGTGCCAAAATTCTTGATGAGAGTGCAATAAAAATTATCCCATTGGCAAATCAACATCTAGCTAATATTAGCTGTTGTGCTATGCAGCAGGCTGCCATTGAATTTTGGCAAACCCACGATCATGGTTTACAACGGACTTGGTTAGATTTATTTGTGCATGAGTTTGGTTTAAAAACTTTAGTGAGGATGTCATATAGTGCAACATATAATTTTAAAGACGCTACCTATTTAATAGCATGGCAATTAAGATTAATTCGGGAAAATGTTGAAGCAAAAATACGGCAAAATTTACACAATGAAGGTTTTAACGAAAAAGCAATAAATAAAATATTAAATTTTATCAATGATCCACAGAAAGGGGTCCTTTCTTTGGGAAGTTGCAATTTAAAGAAAATTCCTAGCATCATATTCGCTCATCCTATTGCTTCGCGTCTGCAGACGTTAATCCTTGACTTCAATCAATTAGAAGTCGTACCGGCATGTATTGAAAAGTTAACAAATTTAAAAGGGTTAAATCTAGATTGTAATCAATTGACTTCTTTGCCCGCAGAATTTAGTAATTTGACCAATTTATCTACCTTGCGCTTAGAGCAAAATCGTTTCGAAGTATTGCCACCTGAAATTTTTAATTTGGTTAATTTAAGAAGATTGCTACTCTCTTCTAATAAATTGACAATGCTGCCAGCAGAGATTGGTAATCTAATTAATTTAGTAGAATTAAATCTCGACTTTAATTATTTGACCTCTTTGCCGATGGAAATTGGCTATTTGACTAATTTACAAAAGCTATATCTTTCATATAATCAGTTTGTAGATCTAACCAAAAACATATTTAATTTATCTAATTTAATACATTTAGACATATGCTCTAATAAATTAAGTTTTTTGCCATCCGAATTAAGCCATCTAACTAGTTTAGAAAACTTGAATGTTAGAACAAACAATTTAACAGCTTTGCCAAGCGAAATAAGTAGCCTGATTAATTTAAAAGAACTCTATGTTAATCAAAATAAGTTGACATCATTGCCTTCTGAAATTGCTTTTTTAAAAAAATTAGTTAAGTTAAACCTTGGTTGTAATTATTTAACAGAGCTACCAGCACAGATTACAAATTTAGTTAACCTCCAAGAATTACAAATTACAGGCAATCAATTAGCTGTTTTCCCTATGGTAGTTTGTAATTTGACTAATTTAATATCTCTTAAACTTTCCTTTAATCAGTTACAAAAACTACCACACCAAATTAGCAGTCTTATTAATTTGGAAGAATTAGACGTCAGTGATAATCCCTTGGAGGCGCTGCCTCCAGAAATTTTTAATATGGTCAATCTACAGAAAATAGACTTTGGTAAGAATCAGGAGATTTTGCCCATTGAATAAACTTTTTTGCAAACTGGCTTTTTTTGGAAAAAAACTGACTTAATTATACTTATTTCCAAAATGGTTTGTAAACCAGCGCTCCCTCGGCATTATTAACATCCATGATCTCGATTTGCTTGATATTTAATCCTTTCATAAAGCCTAGCGCAAGTAAGGCATTTGAAACTTCATAGCTAGCATATATACCGCCACCAAGCTCAAGATCGCTCTTTGCAAGCAGTTTTTGTACAACTGCTACAAAATCATCTATGCTAAAAAAGTTTTTTCCATGCATTAAATCGACAATACCTCTTGACAAAACACTCCCTACACCAACGAGCTGTGCCTGCCCGTTTTTCAATCGCTCTCTAAAAATCTGTTAATCATTTTAAATTACTCTATCCGGAAAAACAATAGCTGCCATAATCTTTTTAGGCAAAAAAAAATTCAAAATTCAGGTTATTAGGCTAAAAAACCGCCATCGACTGTAAGTGTGCTACCCGTAATATAAGAAGCATCGGAACTAGCAAGAAAAGCAACGGCTGCTGCTATTTCTTCAGGTTTTCCATAACGGCCTAAGGCGACAGATTTCTTGACCATTTGTGAAAAATCTGAATTATCAGGATTCATATCAGTATCAATAGGGCCTGGCTGTACAAGGTTAACAGTAATATTTTTAGCTCCCAAATCCCGCGCCCATCCATGAGTATAACCAATTAGTGCAGCTTTGGTGGCGGCGTAATCAGCTCCTCCAGAAAATGATGAACGTTGGCCATTGACTGAACCAATTAATATGATGCGCCCTCCCACAGGAATAAATGGAACGGCCGCCTGGGTAGTAGCAAACACTCCACCAACATTTATCGCCAATTGCTTTGCCATGCCAGCAAGATCTAAATGCGCATCATCGATGGCACCACCAACAAAAATACCAGCATTGTTTATTAAAATATCAATTTTTCCAAAATGTTGATTAACTTCTGTTACTAATTTTCTAACTTGGGCTGGATCGGCTTGATCAGCTTGTACTGCCAGTGCTTTAATGCCATTGCCACCCATTTGCGTTACTAGAGCTTGAGCTTTATCTTTTGATCCTGAATAGCTGATTGCTACATCACAACCTTCATCTGCTAAACGGCGAGCGATGGCCGCTCCAATACCCCTTGAACCACCGGTGATCAGAGCCACTTTTCCTTGAAATTTTTTGAACATTTGTACCTCATTTAGATTAGAGATCTTCTGAAACTAACAAGAGAAATTTTTTTGTAAATAGCGATTGATAGCTAAACAATTGTTATATCAAAAGCTAGCAACAACCGCACTGCTTCAGGAAGCGAAAATTTTGTTTGTTTAGTTTTATTAGTTTGCGGATCAATATCATAGCGAATAGCACTTGAAAAATCGGCGCGACTTAAATCACAATTATGAAAAGTAGTGCCAGCTAAATCGACATTGCTAAAATCAGCACTCACTAAATTAGTATTTATAAAATGACTATCTTTTAGTTTGCATTGCGCAAAAGAAATATTTTTTAAATTAAGATCGGAGAAATTACAGTATTGCAGCAAACATTTTTTAAAATTTACAGAAAAAAATTTGTGATAACATTTATAAAATTCAGCCCCTGTAATTTTACAGTCTATAAATTTAATTTCCTGTAAATGGCAGTTATCTAATTTTAATAGTGACAGGTTACAATTCGTAAATTTACAGCTGAAAAATTTGCAATTTTGTAAATTGCTTTCCATGAAATTACAACTCTCAAAAAGACAGTCGCTAAAGGAATTGTTCGCCAAATTTTTTTGCGAAAAATCTTCCTTAAATTGCTCTCCTTCACTTTGCTGCCCTTGGCTAAAAGTAGAATGAGTCATTAAAATTTCCTCTTGTAAATCTGAATTGTAAACAATAAGATCTGATTAATTTGCAACCATTTTTATTTGCAACCATTTTTAATGGGTCAATTTGCATTATTGATGGAGTAAAGCATTTAGATATTGTTTGCAACCAACAAGCTTTGCATCAAATTGCCAATTGGATTTTAAATTTCAATTAATTTTCTTCTAAAGTTACTGTTAAACAATTTTTAGCGTTTTCAATTAATGTGTAGATCACATCCGGGGTTGTAATTTTATTCTCTTCACCCACCTCAAAGACCCCTCCCACTACTATACGATCACTCCACGGATATATAGCAAAAAAGTAATTTTCATTTGTCAGGGCTTGTGAGAGGACATAATCAACTCCTTCTTGAGTCTCACAGTAAACTATTTGTCCGCGCACCGGGACAAATTCATCGTCAGCAAAGATTTTAGCAGCCCCTATACTCATACAATTAACAACAATGGGCTCAGATAACTTCAATACATCCTCTACTGCATCAAAACGTTTTTGCTCCATAATCGCCCCTTTTGCTTTTATCTTGGTGTATAAATCTTCCATAAATACTTTTCCATCAATCCCAAGGCGCGTAGTGCAAAAAGCATTTTTAATTAATCCATTATCAAAGTGAATGCTTACTTCATCGCCGCGCGCTTTTTGATTCGCCTCAACAAGTCTATAATATTTAATCAAGCGTACTCCTGCAAACTCAGGATCAGTATTGGCACTTTTTAAGAATCGCAACTCAGCTTCATCTAACATCCGTTTGTGTAAAATTTTATTTTCAGCGCTTATACTTTCTGGATAGTCAAGTGGGGTCCAAATGCCAGCAGCTACACATGAGGTTAACTCTGGATACCATTGCTCTGCATAGAGATGTACCTCATATCCTTTTTCTAAAAGATCATAAGCTGTGGCAAGGCCTATAACGCCACCACCCAAAACAGCCACCACTTTTGAGATAATTTTATGTTCTGATAATAAGTCTAAAACTTCCTTAGCGCCACCAAATGATAGTGTTAAGCCAGAACCTCCGTAGCCATAGTTATGTATAACAAGCTTATCATCGATTTTCTGTGCCTCAAGACGAACTCCTGATTTTCTAAAGGGGCGTATACCGACATTTGTCCCAATCATACTTTGTTCAGAAATGTTAGGCGTAACAAGATTTATCTGTTCTATTCCAAATAGCGAAGTATAAAAAAGGCAAAAAACAGCAATTCTATAAAACATAAAAAACCTACTTGGGTCTAAATTTAAAAAATAAAAAAATAGATCTTTTAACCATTTCTAGTCAAATATGTATGACTAGAAGAATAGATGTAATTTTGAATAAACTTTGGGCCACTTTGATTATACTAGGAGGAGGGAATGAAACTTCTTATTCAGCGAGTAACACACGCTAAGGTTGAAGTCAAAAATCAGACTGTTGGTGTTATTAGCACAGGCCTACTTATTTTTGTGGGCATTACACACAGCGATACAAATGAGCAAGTACTTTGGCTAGCAAATAAACTAATCAATCTACGTGTCTTTGAGGATGAGCATGGCAAATTAAATCAGTCGTTATTAGACATAAGCGGTGAGGCTTTGATTGTTTCTCAATTTACCCTCTATGCTGACTGTAACTGTGGTAGAAGACCTTCATTTATCCATGCTGCTACCTCGCAAACCGCCCAAATACTTTATGAAAAGTTCATACAAACACTTAAACAATTTGGAATCAATGTACAGACTGGCATTTTCGGTGCACAAATGCAGGTCACTTTATGTAATGATGGTCCGGTTACGTTAATGCTAGAGCGCTAAATTTTTACTCACCTTACGCATAACTTGAACAAGTGATTTTTGACATAGCCTAGAGCTATATATAATTAAACACATTGCAGCAAATAGCCTCTTTGCAAAATATGTCTCCTTATATATAGCGCTCTAGGCTATGCCAAAATTCACTTGTTCAAATTATGCGTAAGGTGGGTTATTTCAAAAGAAGTCTATTAACTATCGATTTTTTTAGGAGCGGCACTGGATCCTGCTAAAATTCCGCCATCCACAGTTAATTCGATACCAGTAATATACTTAGATTCATCAGAGGCTAAAAATAATGCTGCGTTGGCCACATCGATACTTTCACCCATTTTTTGCATAGGTATATCTTTGGCGATTTGTGCAATCTTGCTTTCTCTATCGGGCCCATATCCCAGCATGGGATCCCACATAGGAGTTAAAATAGCCGCTGGATGGATAGAATTACATCTAATAGGGTAACTTTGCTGAGTACAATATAGTGCCACACTCTTACTATGATTTCGGACAGCCGCTTTACTTGCCGCATATGCACAAGCTCCCGGAATCCCCACCAAGCCAGATCTAGATGAGATATTGATAATGGATCCATTCTCAGATGACTTCATTGTTTTTAGTGCATACTTACAACCAAGAAATACGCCATCGGAATTAACCGCATGCACTTTTCTCCAAGACTCCAAAGTTGCATTTTCAGGATCTTGTGGTCCAAAATCTCCATGAAAGCCAGTTATACCAGCATTGTTGACTAAAATATTAAGCTTGCCAAATTCTTTAAGAATAGCAGTAGTGACGTTGATCCAATCATTTTCATTGGCCACATCCAAATGCTGGTAGAGGCAAGCTCCACCAATTTCTTTTGCTACTTGCCTACCTAATGAATCATTGATATCTGAGACAATCACAGTTGCTCCTTCTCTAGCGAAAAGGAAGGCTGTTTCTCGCCCTATGCCTTGAGCTGCACCAGTGACCAAAGCCACTTTACCATTTAATCTTTTTCTAGCCATTTGTGATCTTAAGTTAAAAATTGTTTTGAATTATTAACCCACATTATACAGAATTTGAAAAGTGCTTTTAAACATGAGCTTTTAGTAAATACACTTAGCCATCTATAAAGTATACATATTTTGTACTTTTTGACGGGCACATTGCTCTAAAAGGCTCATCGCCTACACTTCATTATGCGCTCTAGTAGTATTGGATTATATGCTTAGTTAATCTATTGAAAAATCAAACTTAGGTCCAACATAGTTTTGATTGCTAGTACTTTCTTTTAACTTTGTCAACATGGTTTGCGATAACTCACAGCCTGCTAGCTGCACTGTACATGTTTGAGGCAATCCTAAAATTTGAAAAAGAAGATCTCTTAAATTTATATTGTTTTTAAGATTTAACTTCTGCAAATTAGCCAGATTGTCAATTTTGACTGGTAAAGTAGTCAACTCATTTCCAAAAAGATATAATACTTGCAAACTAGTCAGATTGCCAATTTTGGCTGGCAAAGTAGTCAACTGATTTTCAGTAAGATCTAATTTTTGCAAACTATTCAGATTGCCGATTTCAGCTGGTAAAGTAGTAAACTCATTTGCAGAAAGATCTAATTTCTTAAGACGAGAAAAAGCCGGATGTGTAAATATGATAGTCGGTATTTTAGGAAGACTATTACATGAAAGTGAAAAGGTATACTTAGGGCTCCTAATAAAATCTAAAATATTATTAATTACTTCCTCATCAAAACCTTCAGCTTTTAGGCTTTGTTGTATGTTATCGTCGATAAAATTGTCGATTATGTCAGTATCGCAAGTTTTAAGATTGGCAAAAAAATTATATCTATCCAGACCAAGTTTATTAATCAGAATATTCAAACCCAGCCAATAAGCGCATTTAACAGGACAAGTATCATTGTGTTTATCGATCTTTGTTTTAATAGATTTCAGATTACACTGCAGCACCTGGTACTGATCATTTTTTAGTTGTGTTTGATTGAATCCAGTAAATATTTTTTTTGTCACATAATCTGTAATAGATACTATGCCAATTTTTTTGCTCTCACCAATAGTTACTTTATGACCTTCGGTAATATTAAAGAATTGATTATCTTCAATTCTTTTGTTTATCAGATCATTCATATAAAAACCTCACTTATCTTTTAGTTTATTAATAAAATACAACATAAACAATTTATTCAGTCTTTGAGTTCGTTATAAAATATAATTTAAAATAAATCAAATTAAATTAATCAAATTTGTATTTGTAAAATTTTTAATTAGGATTTTTTGATGAAATTCAAAAAGCAAAGAGTTCTCAGATTGGAAACAAACCTTTCTGACAGTCTCATATTGAAATGTGAAGAGCTTAAGCTCCTAAGGCCTTTTTAGTCAAAGCCAGCATGCCATCATTAAAAGTCTTCTCTATAGCTTCGTAATTAGGATCTTCAAAACTTTCGGCTCTTCCTTTTTCTTTAACAATCTCTTGATATTCATTACTATAGTTTTTAGCTAATGCAGCTAGCCATAACTCATTTTTACTGAGGAAGCCATAGAATGCTTCCTTATTGCTAATAGTAGCATTCACATAATCAAAGGCATTCTTCAAATCGTTCTCTGTTAGAGCACTACAGCGAAAATAAAGCATCTCTTTAATATCGATTGGTAATTGGAGCTTACTTTTCAACCTAACGGGATAACCTAAATAGACCTCCACTTCATCAAAAAATCTAAGTGTAGGCACTTTTTGACGAGCACATTGCTCTAAAAGGTCCATCGCCCACACCCCTCTTTTCAAGAACTCAGCCAATGCCTTTATTTCCATTGGTTGTGTTAATTGATAAGCCACCCCTAAGTTTATTACTGAAAGAGCCATTCGATCACCACAGGTGTCAGCAGCACCATTGATAATGACATAAAATTTATCGCTAAAATTTTTATCTTCTATCGCTAAATTTAAAAAGCTTAAAATTTTAGCCGGTAGCCAAGGTTGCTCTGATTGATAATCTTTCATTAAAGATAATCTAGACAGCCAAGTACGCAAGCTTTTGAGGTTCTCTTCACTTGTATTTTCTGATATGCGCTTTAGTAATGTTGGCTCATAGGCTTGGTTAACTTTTTGAAAGAGTTCTTTTAACAACTCTTCCGCCGTGCGCTCATCTACCACACCTCTTGCTTCCATAGAATAACTAAAAGCAGGTCCATCATAGTCGGGCTGATCAGTAGCTTGCCTTAAATTGCTCAATACGGTTTGCGATAATTCGCAACCTGTTAAATCCACTGTACATGTTTGAGGTAATCTTAAAATTTCAGCAGGAAGACCTGTTAAAGATCTACTGTCTGTAAGATCTAATTTAATTAACATAGTTAGATTGCTAATTTCGGCTGGCAAAGTACTTAGACGATTGTAAAAAATATTTAATTGTCGCAAATTAGTCAGATTGCCAATTTCGGCTGGCAAAGTAGTTAACTCATTTTCTCCAAGATATACTTCTCGCAAATTAGTCATATGACCAATTTCAGCTGACAAAGTAGTTAATCTATTCTTACCAAGATTTAATGCCTGCAAATTTGTCAGCCTACATATTGCGGCTGATAAAGTAGTTAATCTATTTTTACCAAGATTTAATGTCTGCAAATTAGTCAGATTGCCGATTTCGGCTGGCAAAGTGGTCAACTGATTTCCAGAAAGATTTAATTTATGCAAATTAGTCAGATTGCCGATTTCGGCTGGCAAAGTGGTCAACTGATTTCCAGAAAGACTTAATGTCTGCAAATTAGTCAGATTGCCGATTTCCGCTGGCAAAGTAGTCAACTGATTATAATAAAGATCTAATCCACTTAACATATCCAGATCGCCAATTTCGGCTGGCAAAGTAGTTAATTCATTCATTCTAAGATTTAGTTCTCGCAAATTAGTAAAATTGCCAATTTCGGCTGGCAAAGTAGTTAATTTATTTGAATGAAGATTTAATTGCTGCAAATTAGTCAGATGGCCAATTTCAGGTCGTAAAGTAGTCAACTGATTTGCAGAAAGATTTAATTTTCGCAAATTAGTCAGATTGCCAATTTCAGGTCGTAAAGTAGTCAATATATTTTGACCAAGATTTAATTCCAGCAAATTAGTCAGATTGTCAATTTCGGCTGGCAAAGTAGTCAACTGATTTGCAGAAAGATTCAATAGCTTAATATGTGAAAAAGCCGGATGTGTAAATATGATAGGCGGTATTTTGGTTAAATAAAGATTGTCAAGTGAAAAGAAATCATGCTCAGGGTTCTTAATAAAATCTAAAATCCTCGTGATTACTTCCTCATGAAAACCTTCGTCTCTTAAATTTTTTATCACCTGTTCATCAATGAAACTGTCGATTATGTGAGTATCGCAAGTTTTAAGATTGGCAAAAAAACTATATTTATCCAGGCCAAGTCCATTAATCAGAATATTCAAGCCTAGCCAATAAGCACATTTAACAGGCCAAGCATTATTGTGTTTATCAATCCTTGTTTTAATAAATTTTAAGTTATGTTGTAGGGCACCATATTGCATCTCATTAGGTTTAATCTCATTAAATTTATCAAAGACACTTTTTGCCACAAAGTTAGTAAGCTCCAATATGCCAATTTCTTTGCTGTTACCAATAGTTAGTTCATTTCCTTCGATATTAAAAAATTGGTTATCTTCAATCTTTTTGTTTATCAAACTATTCATAGAAAGAACACCTACATTGTTTATCATTTAATTTATTATAAAATATAACTTCAAATAAATCAAAGTAAATTAACTAAATTTAGCATTTATAAAATTTTTAATTAGTATTTTTTGATGAAATTCAAAAAGCAAGAGTTCTCAGATTGGTTGCTCTGATTTACAATCTTTCATTTAAGATAATATAGACAGCCAAGCACCCAAGCTCTAGTAATGTTGGCTCATAGGCTTGGTTAACTTTTTGAAAGAGTTCTTTTAACAACTCTTCTGCAGTACCCTCCATCTATCACAAATAACTAAAGGTAGGTCCAGGATAGTTTGGTTGGCTAATTTTCCTTAAATAGCTCAATAGGTTTTCCGATAAGCCGCAGCCTTTTAATCTCACTGTGCATGTTGTAGGTAATCGTAAAATTTCATAAGGAAGATCTATTAAAGTTATATTTTTTGTAAGATCTAATTTACTTAACCTATTTAGATTGCCAATCTCGGCTGGCAAAATAGTTAATCTATTTTTACGAAGATTTAATTCTCGCAAATTAGTCAGATTGCCAATTTCGGCTGGCAAAGCGGTAAATTCATTTGAATAAAGATTTAATTGCTGCAAACTTGTTAGCTTATTAATATTAGGCGGTAAAGTAGTCAATCTATTTAATCCAAGAGATAATTTCTGCAAATTAGTCAACTTACCAATTTCGGCTGGCAAAGTAGTCAATCTATTTACTCCAAGATTTAATTGCTGCAAATTAGTCAGGTCGCCGACTTCGGCTGGTAGAGTAGTCAATTCATTTGAACTAACATTTAATTCTTGCAAATTAGCCAGATCGCCAATTTTGGCTGGCAAAGTAGTCAAATGATTTTCATAAAGATCTAATTTATTTAACATAGTTAGATTGCCAATTTGGTCTGGCAAAATAGTCAAGCTATTATGAGAAAGACTTAATTCTCGCAAATTAGTCAGCCTACATATTTCAGCTGGTAAAGTAGTCAATTTATTATCAGTAAGATTTAGTTTACTTAACATAGTTAGATTGCAAATTTGGTCTGGCAAAGTACTCAATTCATTTAAATAAAGATTTAATTGTCGCAAATTGGTCAGCCTACATATTTCGGCTGGCAAAGCAATCAATTTATTTTTAGAAAGATCTAATCTCTTAAGATGGGAAAAAGCCGGATGGGTAAACAAGATGGTCGGCATTTTAGTTAAATAAAGATTATCAAGTGAAAGGGAGTCGTGCTCAGGTTTCTTAATAAAATTTAAAATCCTCGTGATTACTTCCTCATGAAAACCTTCGGCTCTTAAATTTTTTATCACCTGCTCATCAATGAAACTGTCGATTATGTGAGTATCGCAAGTTTTAAGATTGGCAAAAAAACTATATTTATCCAGGCCAAGTCCATTAATCAGAATATTTAAGCCAAGCCAATTAGCCAATTTAACAGACCAAGCATTATTGTGTTTACCAATCTTTGTTTTAATAAATTCCAGGTTATAGTATAGCACCTGATATTGAGTATCTTTGAGATCTGTTTGATTGAATTTAGTAAATATATTTTTTGCCACATAATCTGTAATGGATGTTATACCAATTTCTTTGCTGCTAGCAATAGTTAGTTCATTTCCTTCGATATTAAAAAATTGGTTATCTTCAATTTTTTTGTTCATCAAACTATTCATATAAAGAACACCTACATTATTTATCATTTAACTTATTATAAAATATAACTTCAAATAAATCAAATTAAATCAATCAAATTTGTATTTATAAAATTTTTAATTAGGATTTTTTGATGAAATTCAAAAAGCAAAGACTTGTCAGATTGGAGCAAATCTTTCTGAGAGTCTCATATTGAAATGTGAAGAGCTTAAGCTCCTAAGGCCTTCTTAGTCAAAGCCAGCATGCCATCATTAAAACTCTTCTCTATAGCTTCGTAATCAGCATCTTCAAGATCCTCCGCAGTCTCTTTTTGTTTAACAATCTCTTGATATTCATTACTATAGTTTTTAGCTAATGTGGCTAACCAAAACTCATTTTTACTGAGGAAGTTATAAAATGCTTCCTTATTGCTAATAGTAACATTCACATAATCAAAGGCAACCTTCAAGTCGTTCTCTGTTAGAGCACTACAGCGAAAATAAAGCATCTCTTTAATATCGATTGGTAATTGGAGCTTATCTTTTAACATCACGGGATAACCTAAATAGACCTCCACTTCATCAAATAATCTAAGTGTAGGTACTTTTTGACGGGCACATTGCTCTAAAAGGTCCA
>Ga0206860_10009_pt1 | contig 53979 bp, 41 predicted proteins | sample Alteio_BWOrgCont_44_FD_152624 | JGI IMG/M metagenome (GOLD analysis project Ga0206860, IMG submission 152624) | Enriched cells from forest soil in Barre Woods Harvard Forest LTER site, Petersham, Massachusetts, United States -... | ecosystem: Environmental > Terrestrial > Soil > Temperate forest >...
CCGGTCCTTTTGATGATCATCCTTCTGGTTTCCGGTGGCGGTTGCACCAAGGGCATCCGCGCCCACCGCTTGCTGGCGGCGGCCAACCGCGATTTCAACGAGGATAAATATGACGACGCCGAGATAGAATACAAAAGCGTGCTGCGCCTGGAATCGAACCCGACGGCCATCGGGCAACTGGGCCGGATGTATGCCAAGGAAGGCAGGTTGCTGGAGGCCCGCTCCTTTCTGGCTGAGGCCACGAAACGCGACCCCAACAGCCTCCCTTTTCAACTGGCCCTCGGCCAGGTTTATGTGTCATTCCGCGACGCCACCAATGCCGCCGCCATCGCCGGGCGGATTTTGTCCGCGCAACCGACCAATGAAGAAGCGTTGCTCCTGTTGGTGGACAGTTTTAACCCCCCGCAGGCTGCGCAACAAATGGTGGAAAGCCTGCCGCATGGCGAGGAGAATCCCGCGTATCACGTGGCCTTGGGCATGCTGGCGTTGCGTCAGAAGAAATATGACAGCGCCGGGAGCGAATTGCGCCTGGCCCTTGCCGCCCACCCCAAATCAAGCGAGGCCTATTTTGCCCTGGCCCAGCTCCATATCCTCCAGAAAGAGGGCAAGGAGGCGGCCGAGGCCTTAAAAAAAGCGGCGGAGCTCGCTCCGTTGCGCTCCCCCATACGGTCCAGGTACGTCGATTACCTGCTGCAGAGCGGCAATATCGAAGAAGCCCGCAAGCTGTTGCTGGAGACGACGCAAAAAACTCCGGATTACATTCCTGGCTGGGTTGGCTTGATGAACCTGGCCCTGGCCGAAAAGAAATACGACGATGCCGGCAAATTCGCTGAAACCATCCTGGCGCGAGACGAAAGGAATGGCGAGGGGATGATGGGCCAGGGCAACGTTTACCTGGCCAAGGGCGACGCGCCCAAGGCCGTGGCCATATTTCAACGCATGGACGCGCTCTATAAAAGGAGCCCGCAAGCCAAATACGGCCTTGCCATGGCCTGGCTCCTGGCGCGCGACAAGATCCAAGCCATGGCGAACTTGAACCAGGCCCTGGCGCTGGATCCTGGCTACACCCAGGCCGCCCTGCTTTTGGCGCAACTAAACCTTCGGGGGGGCGACCCGGGCTCGGCCGTGACCCTGCTGACCAAGTTCATTAAAAAGAATCCCAGCATTGGCCAGGCGCATTTGTTGCTGGCGGATGCTTATCTGGCGCAACGACAGCCGCAGAACGCCCTGGCGGTCTATCGCGCCCTGGCCGAAGCCTTGCCGAAGAACCCTCAAGTCCCTTTGCTGATGGGCGTCACGCTGGCCGGGGAGCAAAAGGATGCGGAGGCCCGCGCCGCTTTTGAAAAAGCCCTGGCCTTGGCGCCGGATTACATACCAGCGGTGGAGCAGTTGATTAATCTGGATATTGCCGAAGGCAAATACACCGATGCGACCGCCCTGGCGCAGGCGCAAATCAAACAGTCTCCCAAGGCCGCGGAACCATGGGAATTGCTGGCCAAGATCGACTTGACGCTTACGAACACGACCCGCGCCGAAACGGATTTGCTCAAAGCGATTGAACTGAATCCGAACACGCCAAATCCTTATTTATTGCTCGCCCATGTCTATGTCCGTTCCGGCAAGCATGACGAGGCCTTGAAGAATTTGAACACCCTGGTGGCGCGGACCAATGATGTGCCTGCTTATTTGCAGATCGCCGCCATCCATGAGCAACTCAAACAATACGATGCGGCGTGCGAGGCTTACGAAAAAGTCCTGTCCATCAACTCCAACTCCCCGCCTGCACTCAATAACCTGTCCTACATCTATGCCGTGCGGTTGAACAAAATTGACAAGGCATACGAACTGGCGCAGAGGGCCCGGGCGCTTCTGCCTTATGATCCCAACGTCGGCGATACCCTGGGCTGGATCCTTTATAAGAAAGGCGATTACTCCCACGCTTTGCCCATTTTGGAAGACAGCGCCGACAAGTCGCCCGCCAACGCGGAAATGCAATTCCACCTGGGCATGACCCATTACATGCTCGATGAAGAAGACTCGGCCCGTGTGGCGTTGCAACGGGCGGCCGCGTCGCGCGATGATTTCCCCAGCAAGGACGAGGCCACCGACCGGCTGGCGGCACTCAATTTGGATACCACCCAGGCCAGCGCTTCCGTCATGGCCAAATTGGAAAAGATGCTGCAGGACCATCCCGACGACCCCGTGGTGCTCAATCGCATTGGCACGCTGCAAGAGCGCATGGGTGCATTCGAAAAAGCGGCCGCGACCTACGAAACCGCACTCAAACGGAATCCGGACGCTGCCCATTTAATGGCAAAACTGGCACGCTTATATGCGTTGCGCTTGAACCGACCGGATGAAGCCTTGCGCCTGGCCACGGGCGCGCACAAGCTGGCCCCGGATAATGCCGATGTCTCCGCCATTCTCGGTCATTTGGTTTACCGCAACAGCCACACTGAAGAGGATTCCGTTTGGGCCTTAAGCCTGCTGGAAAGCGCGGCGGGCCGGACTTCCAACCAGCCGGATTTGCTCTACGATTTGGCCTGGGCTTACTACGCCGTTGGCCGCATCGCCGATGCGCAAACAACCATGCAAAAAGCGCTGCAGACCGGCGTTGGATTCGCCGGCAGCGAGGATGCAAAACGTTTCCTGGCGCTGGCGGACGCTTTTGACAGCGCGGCCAAAGTCCGGGCCACCGCCGGACAAGCGCAGCAGATTCTGCAAACGGATGCAAAATATGTTCCGGCCCTCATGGTCTCCGGCGCGGCGGCAGAGAGCGCGGGGAATTTCACGGCAGCCCGGGAAACTTACAACAAAGCGCTGGAGGTTTTTCCCCAATTTGTCCCGGCGGCAAGGCAATTGGCCATCCTGGACGCGGCCCATTTCCCGGATGACGCCCAAGGCTACGCCCTGGCTCAAAAAGCTCGGGCCGCCTACCCAAGCGACCCGGAAGTGGCCAGAAGCCTGGGTATTCTCAATTATCATCAGGCACAATATTCCCGGTCAGCGGAACTTTTGCAGGAAAGCATTGCCAAAGGCAGAAGCGATGGAGAATCTTACTTTTGCCTGGGCATGGACTACTATCAGCTCAAACAGAACAAGGAAAGCAAACAGGCACTGGAACGGGCCCTGACGTTCAAAATTCCCGATACACTGGCCACCCAAGCCAGACAGACACTACAGGCATTGAAGTAAATATTTCGACAAAGATTTCTTGACTGGCACCTGTCACCGTTGCAAAAATCAATCGCGCTGTCTCCCCGGCGCATTCAGGAGGAAAAATGTTAAATTATTTGTTGGATAAAATGACCTTGACCGCTTGCGCAAAAAACAGCAATCCGTTGGCCGGCCTTGTCCGAGCCGGCAGAGCGGCGTTAGGCGCCATGGCCGTGCTGGCCGCGATGACCGGCTGCGAAACCGCGCCGTCCCATTCCGCTGCTGCGCCACCACATACTGCTGCCGCGCCCGTCGCCGTGGACACTGCATCAACCAACAAGTCCCTCGTGCTGCAAGAAGGCGACACCATAAAGATTACATTTCCCGGCGCACCGACTCTGGACACAGCAGTGATCATTCGGCGCGATGGCATGATCTCTTTGGAGACGATAGGTGAATACCAGGCCGCCGGAAAAACTCCGGCTGCCATGGAAGCGGACCTGAAGAAACTCTACGGTACGCAGCTTGTAAACAGCCAGGTTTCGGTCACAGTCCAGCAGTCCGCCTTCGTGGTTTATGTCATGGGTGCTGTCACCAGACCGGGCAAAGTCGAGTCACCACGACCCTTGACCGTCTTGGAAGCGTTGATTGAGGCAGGAATCGATAACACCAAGTCGAATTTGAAAGCTGTTCAGGTGATCCGGACGGATGAGGCAGGTCACACTCAAAAAACCAAACTGGACCTGTACAAGGGACTTCATGGCGGACAACTGCCGTCCTTTACCTTGAAACCCTACGACATCATTAGTGTCCCCGAACGTTTTACCTGGTTCTGATGGCATGGTCATCAGTGAGGTTAAATTCTCATATTTGCCTAATTTGCAACCGCTTGCAAATATTTTAACGCCTCCAAAAACCTGTCGGATAGGTAAATGTCCTTTTTGATATTGTCGGTTGAACTTACAACCCCTTCCATCGTGTTTAAGTTGCTTTGTTTTAATGTGTTATGAATAAATCAACCGGCTAGAGAGGCTTGAAGTTGTCGGTAAACCTTACAGAACACCTTCGGTGGAAACAAATATTAAAAACCAGATTGTAATTCACAACATGCTTATGATAAGGATTTTAACACATTTTCGGATAGCGGTTTTATATGCTTGGCACGGAAATCGCTAATAGTGGTTTGTAGATAGTAACAGTTAAAGATAAAAACCAGTGAAAACATTTAAGGATAAAACGATGAAAATGAAAACAGCAATTTCGATGTTGGCGGCGGGCATTTGCGCCCTTTCCGTAAACCAAGCCCAAGCAACCATTATTGATACGGACACTGTCGTGCTGACAGCTTCTGTCGGGACGGCTCATTTTGACCTGACCACCACCGTCTCTCAGGCAACTCCCACGTCTGAGTATCTTTATACGTATTCATTCAACTCAGGCAGCCTCATTATTGGTGCATTTACCGTCAATGGCGTTGGCCAAAATGGTTTCTATGTCACGGGCGTCAATACAATACTTAGTGCCAATCCGACCTTCTCATACAATGCCACTTATCTTACGGATGGATTTGTGACTTGGAGCGGTGGACCAAACACAGCTGTTGGACAAGAAAGCTTTTCGTTCCTGTCCCCATACGCACCCATCGTTGGAAATGCGTTTGCACAAGACGGTCATCAATATCTTACCGCTCCTGCCGGATCGGGTAACTCGTATGTCCCAGCTCCTCCGCCCTCTATTCCTGACGGTGGCTTGACCATCGCTCTCATGGGCGGTTCATTGCTGGCGCTCGCTGGTTTGCGCCGCAAGCTCGGTTGCTAAGCTACTTCTCGTTTTATCTTTAACATTAAGGCAGGGTTTATACCCTGCCTTTTTTTTGTACCAATCCTGGTTCTGATGGCATGATCGTCAACAGATTGTCGGCTGAACTTACAGCACCCAAAATTACACTTAGTCTATTGTCACTGAATGCTTTGTAAATTAATCGATCGACTATAGAGGGTAAAGTTGTCGATAAACCTTACAGAATAGTGTCGATGTGTGTCCAAGCATAAACCGGGTTTATAATTCTCAAGCTGCTTACAATAAGGACGTTAACATGCTTTTTCAGAACCATTTTACATATTGGCACAGGAATCGCTATATGGAGTTGACACGTAGTGAGCAAGTGAGCAAATATTTAGGATAAATGATGAAAATGAGACCGTTTTGTTCGATTTTGATGATGGGCGTTTGCGCCCTTTTTGTGCAGCAAGCTGAGGCGACCTTGATCGCTACGGATGTTGCTACCCTTAGTGCTTCTGTAGGCTCGGGTTCTTTCGTCCTGACGACGACCGTGACTCAGGCAACACCCACGTCTGAGTATCTTTATAATTACGCGTTTAATACAGGCAGCATCATTGTTGGCGCATTTACCGTCAATGGCGTTGGTCAGAATGGCTTCGATGTGACGGGCGTCAATACGATCCTAAGTCTCAACCCTGGATTCTCACATAATTCCACTTTTCTGACTGATGGGTTCATTGCATGGAATGGGGCGCTCACACGAGGCCCTGAGGATTTTTCGTTTCTGTCCCCATACGCACCCATTGCTGGTAATGCCTTCGCACAAGACGGCAAACAATATCTTACCGCCCCCGCCGGGTCGGCTAACTCGCTTGTCCCAAATCCACCGGCTCCATCGCCCTCTGTGCCGGACGGTGGCTTGACCATCGCCCTCATGGGCGGTTCATTAGTGGCTCTTGCCGGTTTGCGCCGCAAGCTCGGTTGCTAAGCTGGTTTAGTTGTCTTTCAAATCAAGGCAGGGTTTATACCCTGCCTTTTTTGTGCCCGCACTTGAATGGCATGCGGCTGATCCTTAAACTTTGAATCAAACAACCTTACCAGCTTTTTAATTCCCACTTCGATCCGATCCGATCATACGTTGGAAAAATTCAGGCGCAGTGTATTTTTGCCTTCACCCTGCGAACGAAATGCCTCGCTGTTGAAGTGATCATGCGCCGCAACGAAAACCGGTCCAGCAGCATGACCAGCAACCGGCCATTGGAGGAATGGGGCAAACTTCTGGCAATGTGACCATGGTCGGAGCGAACCTAAAACATTCGATCTTCGTCGCGAAAGACCATATAAGACAATTCATGAATGTTCAAACCACGCTAAATTTCTACGGGCGAACTGAAGAAGCGGTCAAGTTCTAGGCCGGACGATTGGAGCTGAGACTCTCTTCATGATGCGGTTTCGCGACTGTCCAGACCCTTCCCAATTGAGGCCGGGGATGGAGGAGAAAATATTTCACGCCACATTTCGCATCGGTTCCACAGAGATCATGGCGTCAGACTGCGGTTGCGAGAGGTCGCCAACCGAAACAACATTTGCAGGCTTCTCGCTTCTTCTCCGAGTTGAAACCCCGGAGAAAGCCGAACGATTCTTTGCGGCTCTCAGCGATGGTGGGCAGATCCAAATCCCTTTGCTGAAAACATTTTTCGCAGAGCGATACGGAATAGTAGTTGATCGCTTTGGCATCTCCTGGAAGATAATGATCACGTCTAAAACGCAAAACTGACATAAAAGTGAAGGCGATGCCCTCTATCAAGTCGTGACTTCACAGAGGGACCGAGAACGCACAGACGTTGGCGGACAGTGCAAAACTAACGGCAGCCAGCACCCGGCAGGGCGTAAAATCACGGTCCTGTACAACAAAAAAGGTTGAGCAACAAAGCTCTGCCTTTCTGAAAGTAGCTATTCGAATCTTAGGCCAGCTTCCGGCGAAGTCCGTATAAACCGGCCAGCGCACCGCCCAACAGGACGACAGTCATGCCGCCGTCCGGAGCAAGGGCCAAGGGAGGGGGCGGTGGCGGAGGGGGATCTTCCGCAGAACCAAAGTTAAACGACGTTTTTGAACCGGAAACCACCGCGCTCCAAGTTCCAGGTGTTTCGGAATAATCCGTGCCGCCACCGGTAATAAAAGCATCACCCGATCCGCTGATGTCCCAGGCATCGGCAGATGTATTGAAAACCGCCGTCAGCGTCGTGGCATCGAAGGAGTAAGTTATCCCGCCGACCGTAAATTTCCACAATGGAGTGACCGTATTCTGTGATGGATTGAAAGAGTAGTCCGTCATGACGTCCAGAACTCCTGAAGAAGTCAGAGTCGTGGCTCCCTTGGTCGGGCCTGCGGCCGATGGCACCAAGGCATAATCCCCGGAATCAGATTGCACCTTGGCAGTAATGGACGTGAATTCGGTGGCTGATGCGATGCTGCTGCCGTCTGTGGTTGCTTTTCCAGTGAATGAAATCGAACCAGAGATTTGAGTCGGCCCGGTGCCTTCGGACGCTTCTGCTTGCTGCATAGGAATTGCCGCAACAAGAATCGCTGCCGCCATTCCAATATATTTCAAATTTTTCACTGTTTTTACTTTTCCATCTCAGTTTACCCACTCTAACCCCCGGACGCGTCTACACGAGACACTTCAATTGTTCGCAAGTGCTGTGCCAAGAGTGCAAGAATGTGAATTTCACACTCGGCTTACAAGTATAAACCGTTGATTCTAAATGTATTAAACAGCCCTACGTAAACACGCTTATTCATGACTCCAGTATCCGAAAAAAGGCAGATTGTAAAATATACCGACAAATGAGCCATCTCTGATGCTAAACGCCACTGTAAATAGCTCACATTGAGCAATATATATCATTTTCAAGAATTCGTAAAAGTCACCGACGAATCTTACGCTTTGATGGTGCAACGCCGGAGTGTGGCTATGCCCGATGGGGCCTGAGCAGGGTTCCTGTAGAAATCAAGTCGAGGGGAGATGGTTCTCGATATTTTTTATCCCGTGATGGGGTTCAAACCTCTGCACAATTTCAAACTGAACTTCCGGGTGATTTATTGGTGTTATTGAATCAGCGTGAACTTGCGAGAGGACGATCACATCTTGCCATCCCTGCTGAAAGCCTTGAACCGTTGGGAAAATGTGAAATTCAATGTAATGGGGGCCGGTTGGAGAATCTTGATGAATCACAAACTCGCCCACCAAAGGCTTCCATTCTCCATTGACGCTAAACCAGCCAATGATTTTAGCATTTTTGAATCTGCTCGATTCGGAAAGGCGAATAGGGAAATTTCTGTAGAACGGCTCCTTGTCTATTCTTTTTTCGTTCATCGTAAAAATCTGACTGATTCATCCTCCAAAGTCAATCTTGACAGAACCCCAAAAAACTGCTCAAATCTCGGAAATTTAGCATAGGGCGACTGGGGAATCTTGTGGATTTTCTTTGCTTATGGGAAGCCTGAATAGTGGCGCATTTGGCGCGTTGTTTGGCGTTTTACCATAGGCCCCCACAAGAGCCTCCGGTTGAGTGCTGGATAACGCGCCTCTTTTTTTGAGGCTCATTGACATTTTAGCGTAGTGGCTGGGACTGATAGAAACTGCGACTTTCTTAGGACAACCCCTGCCGACATACGCCCCATCGGGCGTGTGCTTGGCATGTTCTTGTCCGGGGCGTCGCAGCCCTCTATCAGGGCGTGTTGGCACACGCCTTTTCCTTTGCTGCCATGCGGAAAGAATAGATGGAGCAATCACCGTCTCTTTTAGAGCAAACAAGGCAATCAGTTGAAGAAGTTAGAAAAATCCACAGTGAAAACACTAATCGGGCCGAAGGTGCTGCGCTGATGTGGAAGATCGCGTTTTTTTCAGCTTCAATTCTATTGCTGATTTCGTTATACGATAAATACAGGCCGCATGATGAATGGTTTCCAGACACTGAATCCAGCCGGATTAAATGTACGCATTACGGGTGGCTGTCGTCATCTCAGGACATGCTTCAATGGAGGAAAGATTTAAACGGTGATCTTGGATGGTGTTTTAAGGCCAAAGATGGCAATTGGTACGCTTTCAGGAATGATTCTGAATAATTAAAAAGCCGCTCCGGCTGTAACCGGAGCGGCTCGAACGCTCTGTTGCTGATGAACCCTCAGCCGCAGAACTAAAAAACAAAAGGGTTCTTTATGGACAATTATGAACCCGACCGAAATACCGTATCTGATTAAAAAACCAGCTTTAGACTGGGCTCAAAAAAACTTCCACTCCAAAACACTGGCGATTCCTAACGGCTCAGGATACGACGGATACACCCTGTCTGTTTTCGAGCAAAAAGACACAGGCGGGCAATATTTCTTGGAACGCGCTTTATCTCGTCCTTACATCGTTTTGCCTGTGTCACCAGAAAGAGTATCCCCCTCAATATCCAGAGCGAAAATGGGTCAATCCGACGTCGATAGAATTCAAACCGTCGCAGCAAATTCCCAACCGCCTCTGTCGGACTATGATTTTGTATTGATCGACAAGACATGATGGTGGGAAAAAAGTAATTGATTCCGGTAGCGATAGCAAAACGGAACCCTATTGGGATTTCATCCGGGTCTCTCGCCTCTCCGATTTCCAGCCTGATTATCCTGTACCAAACGTGCTGGCAATGGGTTCTGAAAGCCGGGTCTGGATAGCCATATTTTTTTTGGGGATCGAATACCACTTTTCCGTTAAACATGACTTTTCCATCAATAACGCCACGTTCTAAAAAACCACAAAGTGACGTTGCATTACCTACGCTTTTTAGTGCCTTGGTCAGCGAAAAATGTAAGGTTTTCCCCGGCTAAAATGCCTACTTTGTCGGGTTGAGCCTGCGAATTTTGATATTGCGGAACCAGACCGCACTGCCGTGATCCTGAAGCAGCAGGACGGTAGTCATCTTTTCGCCGTAACCTTGAATACTATGAAATTTGCTTTTGGCGATGGCGGCCTTGAGTTCGGGGCTGCCCAGCTCGAATTCCACGATGCGCGCGCCGTTCAACCAATGCTCGACGTGGTTGCCGCGCACGATGATTTCCGATTGGTTGAACTGGCCGACCGGCTCAAGATGTTTGGCCTCGTTGGGAGCGATCAAATAATACAACGCGCCCGCCTGGCGATTGGGGCCGTTGGCTGCGTCCGAGTTTTTGCTGTCATCGAGGATTTGATATTCATACCCGACGCCGCTCTTGCCCGTCTTGCCCTCGTGCACAAAATACTTGACGCCACTGTTGCCGCCGGCGGAGATGCGCCAATCGAACTTCAGATCGAAGTCGTCGAATTTTTCGATGGTGACGAGGTCGCCGCCTCCGCTCCCTTCGTTTTTCAAGCAACCGTCCTCGACCACCCAGCCGTGATCGGGGAAGTTTGTTTTCGCATAACCGCGCCAGCCGGCAGTGGTCTGCCCATCGAACAAAAGTTTCCAGCCCTGGGCGGTTTCCTCGGCGGAAAGGCTGTTCAACGGAACCGCGAGCGCGGCGCCGGAAGCGCACATCAAGGCCGCTGCCACAGTCAGAACCGGGTGTTTCCAAAAAGCAATTCGTTGCATGAAGCGGTGATAGTAATCGTTTGGTCTTCCACCGCCAAATAAAAAGGGTCAAATCCCTTTTGCGCTGTCGTAACTTATCGCACCTTCTCGGCCACGAGAAATTCGACCGGCTGTTTATCCATGGGTGCCAACTCCAAGCCAAGCTGATCCAATACAGCCTGTTTGATGTCCTCGGGCGAATTGCCGGCGGCCAACAGTTTACAGTCAAATCCTCCGGAAAGCCCCGTTTGATCAATCACCGCCTCACCCAGCATTTCGCTAAGGTTGTTCGCCAAATCTGTCATAGTCCGGTTGTTGAATTCAAATCTGCCACCACCAAAGCTGCTTCCAAACCCTCCTGCATCGGCGTCAGCGTGCCGTTTGAGGCCCGGGGCGTCGGGATTCTTCACTGTCAGCGCCAGAGCGTCCACCAGGCGCATCTCCCGCCGTCCCACCACTCCAAACCGTTCTTTCAACTCGCGCTGCAAGGCTTCCTTGCCGCCTTGCGCCATGGTGTCAACATAATCATAACGGGCAGTCGCCAACTCGGGCGGCACGATGATTCGATAACGCGGAACATCGGGATCCAGCCCATAGGCGTAACGCAACACCTGCGGCAACATCACCCCCGCAGCAATGGCCCCTTTCTGTATTCCCCACACCGTGCTTCCCCCTCCACCGTGACTGCTTTGTAGACGGGTTGGACGAATCGCCATCATAGGCGGATGTTTGGTGACGAATTGCACGATTGCTTGAGAGGCTGTCTGGCGCGCACTCCGATCCCGCGACTGAAAAGCCTGAGAATAATGATCCAAAAGCTTGTCGAGGGCGGGATCAAACTTCGTGCCCGCGCCATTCGCCGTCCAGTGGGAATTCCGCATTGCTTTGACGGTGACGGTCGCCGTGCCAGCGGCCAGCAGGACGCCGACGACTGTCACTGCCGCGATTTTCAATTTTGTCCAAGCCATAAGTTTTAATGTTCCTTTAATGAGGGTTGCGGTTGAGGTCGTGGTGGAAGTTCCCTGGGCTGCGGCGGCGGCGACGGATCCGAGCAGCGCGGGCGGCGCGGCTTGCACCGCATTGGCCGACAACGCGCCGGCAATGGCAACGACGGAAAGCGCCACCCCGCGCCGCGCCAGAAACACCCGCAACTTTTCCAACGCGCGGTTGACCCTCATCCGCACACCGTCTTCCGACGCGCCCAAAGCCGAGCCCAGTTCGCAAAAATCCCTGCCTTCCACAAACCGCAGCACGATGGCGTTGCGGTCATTTTCGTTCAGACTGGCAATGGCTTCGTCCAGCAACGGCGCCATTTGCCCCCATGGATCGTTTGTTTGATTTTCGCGCATACGGGATTGCATGTAAGCCTCCTGTTCGCGGCGGGCGCGGCGGGTTTCGCTTCGCACAAAATTGGCCGCCGTCAACCGTGCCGTGTGAAAGAGCCAGCCGGAAAGAATCGTCCGTTCCGGCAAAGCCCCGGCCTTTCTGGCCAGAATGACAAACACCGCCTGGGTGATTTCCTCGGCCTGATGCGGATCGCGCACATGCCGCAACGCCACGGAATGCACCATGCTCAGGTAACGGGCGACCAGGGTCGTGAACGCCTGCTCACTCCCGCCCGTCGCGTATTCCCGCAACAACTGCATGTCATCCATCGCTGTCATTCAACCAATAAATGTCCGCCTCCCCCAAAAAAGCGAACAGGTTATTTGCCAAAAACCCGAGGAGAGCATTTTTAACCACGGATCCGCCGTCGCCAAGGTTGCTTTGGCGAACAGGTGGACACCGATGAACACGGATGTGATTTTTTGGCATCCTGCAAAATCACCGTGACTGACCGTGACTGACCGTGACTGGAAGGCAAAACTGTTCTAACTGGGTTTGACTGTATGGACCGTCGTTTATTTTGTAAATTGCTGATTTTCATAACTTTAAGTCGCGTCGAAGCACTGTGGCGAAGGCCTTCCCACATCGGTTTGACCGGCCATCAACGAGGCGGCTTGAGCAAGCGAATAAAACCAGCATGCAGACGGCCTGAATGTCTTAATGAATTCATAACCGCGAAATAAAATACACGAAAGGGCCTTGTGATTCGGCTCCGAAAACTTTTTGAGTTCGCGTGTTTCGGGTGGTTCGTGGTTAAAATCCTTTCTTTAACTCCGCAAGAAGCCCTTTGTTCACTTCGTTGCCTTCTGTACAAAACAAAATTCATAATTCTTATGTTGCTCCCCCATTTTGTCACAAAACGCCCAAACCCCGCATCCATTCAATGGAGGTTTTTTTAACGAACAAAACCCGCATGAACATTGGTCAAAACGCGTGTCGTGAGACGTATTGTCAAGTATGTTTACCACGTTTTTCGTTGAATTCTGGACAGGTCTTTAAAAATTGGTGAAAAAAGAATAAGAAGTCAACGCAAAGGCACGAAGACGCCAAGAGGCAAAGTTTCATGGAAAGTTTTTCTTTGTGACTTGGCGCCTTGGCTGTTTGTGTTTTGACTTCGCACCGGCCCGATTTTGCAATCCTCCTTGGTGCCAATCGAAAACATTTGAGTTTAAAAAGTGCGAACTGACGCTTGCATGGGATAGGCCGCCGGTCCAAGTCCGGCAACTGGTTTATTATTTTGCTCTGTACGCCGGACTTCTGAAAAGTGTCAATAGTGAGGACTGACGCCGGCATGACGCCGGCACGCCGGCACGCCGGCAGGCAGGCCCAGGGGCGTCATCATCTTAGAGCCCAACCAAATGGACACCAAAACGAACAATAGACAGATACAAGTGGAAGAAGGCTTTCCGCGCCTCATCGAGTGGTTCAAAGTCCACAGGTAAGATTTCAGCGCCGCTTTCGGCCCAGTCCGAATATAAGCCACCCGGCAAGCACGATGATCAGGATAAGCCACCAGAAGTAGCGCAACTCGCGCGCCGACATCTCGACAAACGCGTAGGCCCTCGGAAAGAGCAACACCAGTGAACCGATGACCAAAACCAGCACCGCAAGCTGCAAAATGGCGCGCAGACGCGGGTTCATGGCGCCGCCGCTTTTGCGGGAACGCCGATCGGCAACAACAGGCCCGCCACAGGGTTGTTTGCGTCCGCCGGGACGACCAGCGGCGATTTGCCGTTCCAACGGTCGACGATTTGCCAGCGCAAGTAGGCTGGGTTGAGTTTCAGCGCCTCCCCCCGCACCCGGATGGCCTCGGCCTCGCCCTTGGCTTTGATGATGGCGGTATCCGCCTCGACTTGCACCTGAATCTGCAAAAAGTGCGCCTGCGCCGCCTGTTGTTCGGCGACCATCTTGGCCTCAATCGCCCGCTCCAAGTCGGTCGAAAGATCAATGTTCCGAATAACAATGTCCTCGACGTCGAGGATATTGCCGATTTTCAGCTTGGCCGCCGCCAGGGTCTTTTGTTTAATCTGCTCCCGATTCTTGACAATTTGCTCGGCGGTTTACGAGGCGGTGACTTCCTTGATCGCCTCCTGCACCCGCGGCGCAATCAAGCTGTCGAAGGGGTCGCCGGAGAATTGCTTGTAAATTTGCACGACTGATTGCTCCGGCACACGGTATAGGATACGCAAATCGGCGACGACCTGTTGCAAATCGGAGGAAAAACATTCCGCCTTCACCGTCTGGGTTTGCTGGCGGATATTGACCGGGACGATGGTGGTGACAAAGGGAGCCTTCCAGCCGAAGCCCTCGGACAAAAATTGATCGGTCGCCTTGCCGAGGGTGACTTTAATGCCGCGCGTGCCCGGCTCGACGACATAGGAGCCTGAGGACAACAGGATCACGAGAACAAACAGCAGCACCGCCCCGGTCACGATGGCGGCAATAGTGCTTCGCTGCATGCCATTACCTGGGGTTGGCATTCCGCGAGGCGGAGGAATTCGATTGGGAGGCATCGGCATTTTGATTAAGTTGACGCAAATGTTGCAAATCTTGCAGTTGATACACAAGGCCATCGCGGCCGCCAACGACCAGCGGCGTGACTCCATCCCATTTATCCACAATTCTAAGATCCACCACCGCCGGGTCGTCTTTCAACGCTTGACCGCGAATACGGATGGATTCGGCCTCGCCCTTGGCCTGGATCACTGAGGTGTCGGCATCAATCTGGGCGCGGTGCTGGAGATATTGCGCCTTTTCCGCCTCCTGCTCCTGCACCATCTTGGCCTCGATGGCGCTTTCCAATTGCTTGGTCAGGGAAATGTTCTGAATGACGATGTCCTCGACCACAATCAGTGAGCCGATTTTCTGGCGGGTCAGTTCCAGCGCGCGGGTCTTGATTTGCTCGCGGTTCTTGACGATCTGTTCAGCGCTTTGCAAGGCAGCAACTTCCTTGAGGGCTTCCTGAACGCGCGGGGCGACCAGGCTCTCGAACGGATCGCCGTAATAATGTTGAAAAAGGTTCACGACAGAACTTTCAGGAATGCGAAAAAGGACGCGCAAATCCACTTGAACTTGCTGCAAATCCGACGAGTAACATTCGGCTTGGTCCTCTGCAGTCTGCTGCCGGATGGAAATGGGATAAATCGTGGTAATCAACGCCGCTTTGAAGCCGAAGCCTTCCGGCTTAAATGCCGGTGAAACCCGCCCCATCGTCACTTCCACCCCGCGATATCCAGGATGCACCACATATGTGCCAGCCGCAGCCATTATGACCACAGCGAAGATGAGCAAGGCGCCGCCGGCGAGTTTTGCGATGGTTTGAGGACTCATGGCAGCGATCTATCCAAACGGCAGGAAACCTCTTCCCCAGCCAACGGGCTCCAACGGAGAAAAAAGATTGTTTGTCGGATACATCGTGGCCTCATAGTACCGGGCAAGCCGGTCATGTCAAGCGCAGCACTCCCTTCGTCAACCGATCAACTCCGCTACTAGTATCTCAACTGGAACCCTGCCCTGGTCAATGGCCCCTGAAATCTCCTGTAACCATCCCCTGCCCGCGCGCGTCTGTCTTTCCATGCTGAGTCCTTTGCCGGCTTCGAAATGGAATTATACCACGGCGGCGCATCTGCTGAATCGCGCCGGGTTTGGCGGCTCGCCCGCCGATATCGAAAAACTGACGGCCATGACCCCCACCGAGGCCGTGGCTTATTTTGTCGATTACGAAAAGATCCCGGACACGGCCCCACCCCCACCGGATTGGGCCAAGCCCGACCCCGATCGCACGGAACAATACCAGAAAATCCAGCGGATGTTCAAAGAGGACAAGGACTCCGCCAAAACCGAGGCCGAAAAGACTGCCGAGGCCGAAAAGCGCCGCCAGATGGTCCAGCAAATTCAGCGCGACCAATACAAGGATCTCCAGGAAATGCGGTTCGACTGGCTGCAACGCATGGCCACCGGGCCGCGGCCGTTGCAGGAGAAACTGACTCTTTTCTGGCACGGCCATTTTGCGACCAGCGCTGTCAAGGTGAAGAACCCTTATTTCATGTGGCGGCAAATCGACACGTTTCGCCAGAAGGGTACGGGAAACTGGCTCGATTTGCTCGAAGCTGCGGCCACAGACCCGGCCATGCTGATCTGGCTGGATCAAGCCCAAAGCCGTCAGGCCCATCCCAACGAAAATTTTGCCCGCGAATCCATGGAATTGTTCGCCCTGGGCGAAGGTCATTACACCGAAAAAGACGTGACCGAAGCCGCCCGCGCCATGACCGGCTGGTCCCTGGACCGCCCGTCTGAATCCTATATCTACCGCCCCAGAATTCACGATAACGGCGTCAAAACTGTCCTCGGCAAAACGGGCAATCTGGACGGCCACGATGTGCTGGAAATAATCGTCGCCCAACCCCAGGCCGCCCGTTTTATCACCGGGAAACTTTGGAAATTCTTCGCCTCCGACAATCCTCCCGATGCGGAGTTGGCCGAGGCGCTGGCCGATAACTTCCGTTCCGGCGGAAATAATTTTGCGCCGTTCCTGCGCACCCTTTTCAGTTGCGAAGAGTTTTATGCGAAGGAAGTGATGAACAACCAGATCAAAAGCCCCGTGCAATGGTTGATCAGCTCCGTCCGCCTTCTGCAACGCGATCTGCCGCCGTCCATTGTGTCCACGCAGATGATTAAATCCCTCGGCCAGGATTTGCTGCTCCCGCCCAACGTCAAAGGTTGGGACGGCGGCTTGAGTTGGATCACCACCAACACTCTCCTCGCCCGTTACAACCAGGCTGCGATCCTGGTCATGGGCGAGGGAAACCTCGGGGCGACGGGCGAACGGCGCGCCGGGAAAGTGGCTGAACGCGCCAATGAAATGGCCCGCCAACTTCGCCCCGCCGACGTCGAAAAAATCATCAGCAATGAAGACCGCCACGATGCGAACACGATCATTGCCAAACTGGAAAAGCGCTTCATCCAGGGCCAACTGACGGAACCGCACCGGCAAGTTCTGCGGGAATACCTGGAACCGCGCACCGACCTGAACGACCAGGACATCCGCCATGCCATTCGATTGCTCATGTCCACCCCCGAATATCAAGTCACCTGAAGCCTATGAAACACGAACATACTCTCCATACCCGCCGCGACTTTCTCCGCACCAGCGTCCTCGGCGGCGCCTTGACCTGGACCGTTCCGGCCTTTTTAGCCGACACCTTTTCCGCGTTGCAAGCCGAAGCCGCCGGCTCGGCCACTCAAACCGCCACCGGCAAAGATTCCACCATCCTGGTGGTGCTGCAAATGGCCGGCGGCAATGACGGCTTGAACACCGTAGTCCCCTATGCCAACGATTATTATCATCAAGCGCGCCCCAGGATCGGCCTGCCGGCAAAATCCATTCTCAAGATCAACGACGACATCGGCCTGCACCCAAGTCTGGCTGGTTTTAAAAATCTATACGACGCCGGCCAGCTCAGCATCATCCAGGGCGCCGGTTATCCGAACCCGAATCGTTCCCATTTTCGTTCCACCGAGATTTGGCAGACGGCCAGCGACGCCAACAAGGTGGAAAGTTACGGATGGATCGGCCGTTATTTTGACAACGCCTGCCGCGGCGCGGACCCGACCGTCGGCGTCAACATCGGCCGCCAGATGCCCCAGGCTTTCAGCGCGAAAAACCCGACCGGCATCAGCCTGGACAACCCGCAAAGTTATCGTTTCATGGCTGGAAAATCCGCCGCCAACGGCGAAATGAACGCCGATGAAAAATCCTTTCGCGAACTGAACCAGCCCGGCAGCGAAGACGCTGCCACGGGCGCCACGGACAATTCCGGCAGCTCCATCGGCGCCATTCACGGGCCGACGGCCCATGCCGGGTCGGTCATGGACTTTTTGGAACGGACGGCCCTCGACGCCGAAATGAGTTCGGACAAAATCCTGGCCATCACCAAGCGCGTCGAAAGCCAGGCCACCTATCCCAATTCGCAATTGGCCAGCGCCCTGAAGCTGGTGGCGAAATTAATCGGCGGCGGACTGCCCACCCGCATTTTCTACGTTTCCCAAGGCGGCTACGACACGCATACCAATCAAACCGGCCAGCAAGAACGGTTGTTGACAGACCTGGGGGATTCGGTCAAGGCCTTTGTCCAGGACCTGCAAGCGCAGGGAAATTTTCAGCGCGTCATGCTCATGACCTTCAGCGAATTTGGCCGGCGCGTCGCCGAAAACGCCAACGGCGGAACCGACCATGGCGCCGCCGCCCCGTTGTTTGTCATCGGCCACAAAGTCAAAGCCGGTCTGCACGGCAAATATCCCAGCCTCGCGCCCCAGGACCTCTTCGAAGGCGACTTGAAATACAACGTCGATTTCCGCTCCGTCTATGCCGGCGTGCTGGAGGAATGGTTAAAGACAAAGAGCCAGCCCATCCTCGGCGCAAAGTTCCCGCCACTGTCACTTGTCTAAGGGCTTGCCCGGCGCGCCTTTATAACCTCTGGCGGACTCCCACCAAAGCAGTCGCTCGGATGGGAAGATATTGCGGCCCGTATGCTCGTAAGCATCCACCTGAATCCGGCGTGCAAAGCGCCGGATTCAGGGGTGACGTCCCATGTCCTCCAGGATTTCTCCTGCTCATTGCTCCTTCTTTTCTTCCTTCTGCCCATTCTGCTTTTTCGCAGGAGCAACCGCCTTTTTCGTGGGAGCGGCATGCCTGTTTTCGGGAGCAGCCGTTCTGTTCACACCGGCAGGGCGATGGGATTGGTCGAGGCGATGTTCCGCGTCATTGCGGATGGCATGCTCACGCCAGTCCGCATGATACCTTTCCCATCCATGAAACCTGTCCAAAATAAAGGGGTCGCAGACCACCCAACCCCCTCCGGGACCAAAGTACATGAACCGGCCATTGTACTCGCCAACATACTCGAAACCGTCCCAGACGTAGAACGGGGGCGCCTCCACCACCACTGCCGGTTCCGCCACCACTACCGCAGCCGAACCCGGCCCCACCGTGATTTGGCAACCGGACACCAAGACTGCCATCACGGCATAGAAACATATTGCGGCTTTTTTCATCATATTCATTTTTTGATTGAACCTTTCTTTGATGATTATCGTACTCATTTATCTATACGTATGGTCAATTCAAATATTGCGTTACATCTCTTGAGCAAAATACCGCGTTAAAAAATTAGGTGTTTTGCCGATAAGATACTATGTTAGTGTCCCTAGGAGACCTGAGAATCCGGCCCAGTCCGCTTCTCAATATCTGGAATTCGCAAGCGGCTTATTTAAAGCCACTTGCAAAAGCATTCGGATTAGGCCCAAGGGCTGCTTCTATAACTGACCTTGCTCAGTATAGGCATCTGTTGTGACCTCAGTAGAACAAAAAAGTACGTTTGAGAACGCGGCCAAGGAACGAGCCGAGAAGATTTTCCGCACCCTCAGGACGAACACTTTCCAGGCGACAGACCGGATGTTTGCCTGGTTGATTGTGTTTGAATGGCTGGCCGCCATGGCGGCGGCTTCCCTGATTTCCCCCCAGATTTGGCCGACGGAAAGGCCCTGGAGCCTGCTGTGCGGCGCGGCGACCCTGGCTGGGTTGCTTTATCTCCTGCCTCTCTATTTGGCCCTCAGAAGTCCCGGCCGCGCCTACACCCGCCAGATTATTGCCCTCGGCCAGATGCTGACCCCGGCTTTGTTCATCCATTTGACCGGAGGCGGTTTCGAAACCCATTTCTTCATCTTCGGCGCCCTGGCATCGTTGGCTTCGTATCGCGATGTCAAGGTCCTGCTCATGGCCACGGTGGTGGTGGCAGCGGATCATTTTCTGGGCGGTTTGCACTGGATCCAGTCGGTCTTTGGCGCGGTGCAGGTGACGGCCTGGAGCTGGATCGGGTTCACCGGCTGGGTTTTGTTCGAAGACACCATTTTGGCGCTGTGGATTTGGGAAAGTCTCCGCCTCACCTCCGGCATGGCGGCCAATCAGGCCGAACAACAGCTTCTGCACGAAACCATCGAACGGGAAGTGGCCGAGCACATCGACGCCCTGCACCAGGAGAATGTCAAATATAAACATATCCAGGGCCACCTCCAGCAAAGCGAGGCCAAGTTCCGTTCCCTGGGCGAATCCTCGCCGGATGGCATCTTCCTGGCCGACACCACCGGGCAATGGATTTATTGCAACACGCAATGGCTGCAAATGTCGGGCCTGACTTTTGATGATTCCCTGCGCGAGGGCTGGACCCACGCCATCCACGAAGAAGACAAGGCCAGCGTTCTGGAACATTGGAGCCGTTGTTTGTGCGAGCACAAGGAGTTCTCCCAGGAATTTCGCCTGGTCTCCCCCAAAGGCGAGACCCGCTGGGTTTCCTGCCGCACCGCACCCATTCGCTATCAAGCCGGCGAAAGCACGCAAAGCGGCGGCCACGCCGGCACCGTCCAGGACGTCACCAAATACAAGACGTCCGAAGACGAATTGCGCCGCGCCAAAACCGACGCCGAAGCCGCCGTCAAGGCCAAGGGCGAATTCCTGGCCAAGATGAGCCATGAAATCCGCACCCCGATGAACGGCGTCATCGGCATGACCAATTTGCTGATGGACACGGACATGACTTCGCAGCAGCGCGAGTACGCGGAAACGATCCGGCGCAGCGCGGAATCGTTGTTGCTCCTGATTAATGACGTGCTGGACTTCTCCAAGGTCGAGGCCAAACGGCTCATTTTCGAAACGATCGATTTCAACTTGCAGGAAACAATCGAAGGTTCCCTCGAATTGCTGGCCGAAACCGCCCAGGCCAAGAATATCGAATTGGCCGGTTTCGTTCTGGCTGATGTTCCCATCCACCTGCGCGGCGACCCCGGACGGCTCCGCCAGGTCTTTGTCAACCTGGTCAGCAACGCCGTGAAATTCACCGAGTGCGGCGAAGTCATTGTCTCGGTGGCCAACATGGCTGAAACGGAGACGCATGTTGATTTGCGCTTCGAAGTTCGCGACACCGGCATCGGCATCCCGCCCGAGGTCCAACCGCGGATGTTCCAAGTCTTCAGCCAGGCGGACAGTTCCACCACCCGCCGATACGGGGGCACGGGCCTGGGCCTGGCCATTTCGAAGCAGTTGATTGAAATGATGGGCGGCGAGATCGGTTTCACCAGTGTCGCCAACCAGGGATCGACCTTCTGGTTCACTGTCCGGCTGGAGAAACAGCCCGAAATATCCAAAGTCCCCCTCGAGCAGGCCGACCTGGCCAACTTGCACGTCCTCATCGTGGACGACAACGACACCAATCGCCGGATTTTGGAAGATCAAATGCAGATCTGGGGCATCCACGCCAACTGCGCCGCCGGCGCCCAGGAAGCCCTCGACAAATTGCACGATCCGGCCCTGAGCCGTTTTGACGTTGTTTTGCTTGACATGCACATGCCCGGCATGAACGGCATCACCCTGGCCAAGGTGATCAAGGCCGACCCCAAACTGGCCCGCATCCGGCTCATCATGCTGACTTCACTGGGCCAGTTGATGGATGACGAGCAGCTGGAAAAAGCCGGCATCACCGCCTGCCTGGTCAAGCCCGTCAAGCAGGGCCGGCTCTACGAATGTTTGACAGGCCAGCGCAGCCCGCCGCGGAAGAGCGGCTCCGCCCCGGGCCGCCCCGGCACGCCCGCCCTGCCGCAGAACCTGCGCGTTTTGCTGGCCGAGGACAATATCATCAACCAAAAGGTGGCCGTGGCCCAATTGCGCAAGCTCGGTTGCAACCCCGAAGTCGTCGGCAACGGCCTCGAAGCCGTCGAAGCCTCCCGCCGCACCCCGTTTGACGTCATCCTGATGGATTGCCAGATGCCGCAAATGGACGGTTACGAAGCCACCCAGCAAATACGCCTGCGCGAAAAAGCCGAGGGCGGAAAGGCCGCTTATATCATCGCCATGACGGCCAACGCCATGCAAGGCGACCGCGAAAAATGCCTGCAGGCTTCGATGAATGATTATCTTTCCAAGCCGGTCAAGGATTCCGAATTGCAAGGAGCTTTGCTCCGCTCCTGCACCGTTCCGGAGGTCAAGGCGGAGGAACCGGAAGAAGAACTGGCCCTGGCCTCGTCCACGTCGGACATCCCCAGCGATGAATCGCTGGTCGATTTGGACCGGCTCGAAGCGGCCGCCAATGAAGACCCAAAGATGTTGCAGGAATTGGTCGAGCTATATTTCGCCCAGGCCTCGGACTTGATGAACGGGTTGCACGGCGCCATTAATTCCGGCTCGGCCAAAGACGTCAATCATTTTGCCCACAAACTCGTCGGCGCCAGCCTGGCCTGCGGGATGTCGGCCATGGTCCTGCCCTTGCGCGAACTGGAAAGACGCGGCAAGGAAGGCCGCCTGGGCGACGCCGAAGCTTTGTTTGACCAGGCCAGCCGCCATCTCGAAATGACACGCCACAAAGTTGGCTCTTACGTACAGGAATACCAGAACCATTGAACTCCACCGAACCATCATCCAATCCCGCCCCATTGATCGACTTCGAACAGCTTCGATCCGCCTGCGACGGCGATGTTGCCCTCCTGCGCGAATTGATGGGCATGTATTTCGATCAGGCGGACCAAATCATGCTTGGCTTGCACACGGCCATCGCCGCCGGCGCGGTCGCGGACGTGGATCATCTGGCCCATAAACTGGCCGGGTCCAGCCTGGCTTGCGGCCTGTCCGCCATTGTTCCTTCCCTGCGCGAAATGGAACACGGCGCCAAGGCCGGCCACTTGAACGGCGCGGAAGCTTCCATGGCCGAGGCTGTCACGGCCCTTGAATTATTGCGCCGCGCGGTGCAAGATCACCTCCAACAATATAAAAGCCCCTGAGGCAATTGTAAGCCGATGAAAAAAATATTAATCATCGAAGACGAACTGATTGTCCGCTCCATCTATCGCCGCAAATTCGAAATTTCCGGCTATCAAGTGGAAACCGCCGAGGAAGGCACGGCCGCGCTCAATTTATTGCCCACTTTTAAACCCGACGCCATCCAAGTGGATATCATGTTGCCGGGCATGGACGGGGTGGAAGTCATCCGCCAGATTCGGTCCTGGCCTGACTTTAAAACCGTTCCCATTCTTGTCATCTCCAGTTTTTACCGTCCCGATTTGGCCAAGGAAGCCTGGAAGGCCGGGGCGACCAAGTGTGTTTCAAAAATGGATTGCACGCCGAACCTCGCCTTGGAACTGGTCGAACAAATGCTCAACGGCGAAACCAACGGCGCTGGTTCGTCCGCCAAAGCCGGCATGATCACCATGCCCAAGGAAGCGATCCGTGTCATACCCGCCGAATCCCCGTGGGAAAGTCCCACCGAGATAATAACGCGCAAGCCCATGCCTGCCGCTGGTGCTCCTCCCGTCACGAATCCTCCTGCGCCAGTAGTCATATCTGCTCCCAAACCGCCTTTGACCCTGCCCTCTTTTGGCAAAGAACAATCCGCGATGGCAGCAACCACCACGCCAACCTTTGCCAAGCCCGACCCTGAAGGCACGCGCCATACCACCCGGCCCAAATTTGCCAGTCCCCAGGCCCAGAAACTGACCAAGCCTGCCGCTGCCCCCGAGGCTCCAACCGCCGCTGCACCGGCCAAAGCGGCGGATGCGCCGGAAGTTGATGTTCGCCAGGAGTTTCTCAAGCGCGCCGCCAAAATCCAAACCGAGCTGCGCGACCGCGTCGGCGCCTTGCTCAAAAGCAAAAGCACCAACGATCAAATTGCCCTGCTACGCGAATTGGAAACTTCCGTGGCGTCATTGGCCAGTCTCTCCGGCATCACCGGTTTCAGCCGCATCTCGCATCTTTCCGGAGCGATGGACGCTTTAATCAAGGAACTGCACAAAAAGCCTGCGCAAATGACCGCTTCCGTCCTGCGCACCATTGCCCATGCCGCCGATTGTCTCAACACGCTCTTTCACGATCTGGAACGCACGCCGCGCGACATTCCGCATTCCATGCTCATTCTGGCCGTGGACGACGAACCCATCGCCCGCCGCACTATTTCCGTCGCCTTGGGCAAAGCCAACCTGCGCTGCATCGGCATGGAAGATCCCCAGGCCGCCCTGGCTGTTTTGCGCGAGAACCCCTTTGACCTCATATTCCTGGATGCGGAAATGCCCGGCCTGAACGGCTTCCAACTGTGCGGCGAACTGCGCAAACTTCCCACCAACAAGACGACCCCTGTTATTTTTGTCACCAGCCTGACCAAGTTTGAAGTTCGCGCCCAATCTTCCCTGGCTGGCGGCAATGATTTGATTGCCAAACCATTCCTGATGATGGAACTGGCCGTCAAAGCGCTGACCTACCTGCTCCGGCCCCAGCCTGGTGTTGAATCCAAAGCTCCTGCCAAGTAACAAGCCCTTGCCGCTTGACGCCGGCGCATGGGCCGCCAAATAATCGCGCCGTTGCCGCAACCAAAAATTGTGTCTGCCTTTGATCCTGATTCGCTGCCGCCACGATGGCAGGTAATGGTGCGTTGGGGCGCACCGGCGCTGACGCTGGCGGCCCTGGCCTTGATCGCTTGGAATTGCGCTTTCAATCCCGAGATTCGGTTTCTGACTCCCGGACCAGGAAGGTGGATTGTTTACCCGCTGCCTCCCGGGTTGGTGGCTTATCCCGGCGTTGAATTGGCCGGCACTTTCCGGCGCGCATTTGTGTTGTCTGAAAAGCCCGCCTCTGCGTTGCTTTCCTGGCGATGCCTGACCAACGGCGAACTCCGTGTCAACGGGGTGGTTGTCCCGCGCCCCATCTCTTCTGCCAAAAACTGGAAGACAACGTTGCCATTGGATATCGGTCCTTTGCTCAACCAAGGTACCAATCAGATTTCAGTCGTAGTCACAAACCAACTGGGCCCTCCGGCATTGAGCCTCGAACTTAAAGCAGGAAACTTTTTGCTCACATCCGATGAAACCTGGGAAGCTTCGGTGTCCGGTTCCAATTGGCGCGCCGCCCAACTTGCCGCAGCGACTGCCAGGCCCGGGAAAGGCAACGAGCTTTATTTGTCGGAAACAACGGGCGGCGCGTTGCAGCGATGCTCGCCGTTACTATGTCTTTTTGCGGCGATCTCCGTTGGCGGGGTGGCGCTGTTGCAACATTATATTCGCCGCCCAAAAATGATTTTGATCATGCTGGCGGCAGCCTGGGTGCTGCTGTTCCTGCACAATTTTCCATTCATGCCTGCCGCTGCCGGTTTCGACGGCCCGGAACATTTGAATTACGTGAGCTATGTTCAGGAAAACCACCGGCTGCCGAGTCCACAGGAGGGTTGGGAAATGTTTCATCCGCCATTGTTCTACATGATGGGCGCGAAGCTCCTGGACTTGTTCCACCGGAAAGTTTTTGAACCTACGGGCCTGCTGCTGTTGCGATTCCTCAGCCTGGCGATTGGCACGGTGAATTTGTCCTTGGTCTTCATCGGCCTGCGTCTGATTTTTCCCGGCGATTGGAAGAAACCATTAGCCGGCCTGGTTTTGGCGGCGTTCCTGCCGGCACAAGTTTATCTGTTGCATTATACAACCAACGAAACGCTCTCGGCCATGTTCGTGACCGGCGCACTGTGCGTGGATTTGCACCTCTTGCGAACCAAGCGGCCTTGGTGGGGATGGTACGGTGTCCTGGGAATTGTGCTTGGGCTGGCCTTGTTGAGCAAAGCTTCAGCCACACTGGCCTTGCCGGCAATACTTGGCGCGCTGGCGGTGAAATTAATGCTGGGCCGCGAACGGTCGATCCGCGTTTGGCTGGGTGTCATCGGCGCGCCGCTCTTGATCTGCTTGCTCATTGGCTGTTGGCATTACCTGACACTGTGGCGGCATTATTATGCGGACGCAGAAGCAGCCGGGCCGTGGTGGCAGAATAAAGGCCTGCAAACCATTGTGAAACGAGTGATTGGATTCGCCACCAATGTGTCGCCGTGGTGGCAGTATAAAGGCCTGCGAACTCCCGGCTATTATTTCTCCTTTGGCGACTCATTGACCCGGCCGTTCTTCAGCGGCTTGCACAGTTTCTGGGACGGATTTTATACGACCCTTTGGGGCGATAGCCTTTGGGGCGGCAAGGTTGACTTTGCGAGCCGTCCTCCTTGGAATTATGATTTGATGGCATTGGGATATGTCCTGGCACTGGCCCCCACTGCGCTGGTGTTAACCGGCCTGATCCGCGCTCTGACTCTGTGCTTTCGTGCACCCAGCCTGATTTGGTTGTTATTGATCGGCTTGGGCTGGCTCTTTGCTTTTGCACTATTGGGCATGAGTTTCGTGGTGCCTTCATACTCGCAGGTCAAAGCCTTTTACGGGCTTCCGGTTCTGCTGCCGTTTTGCGCGCTGGGAGCGCTGGGATTTGATTACTGGACCGGGCGCGGCAAAGTTGCGCGTACGGTTTTAGGCGTGGCTCTGGGAATTTGGCTGATCAATGTTTATGCTGCATTTTGGATCCGGCCCAACACCGTCCAAAGTGAGCTTTCATCGGCCATCGCTGAAATGTTCTATTTGAAAAAGGATTCTGCTGCAGCTTTTTTAAACGTCCTGAACCGTCATCCCGACGACAGTCGGGTCGCGATTTGGCTCGCTTCATCGGAAGCCAAAATAGACCCGGCGCAAGCTGTGCAACGCCTGATGCAGACGGCTAAGGACGACCCCGCCAACGCCCAAGCCGAATATTTCCTGGCTTGTGACCTCTCCTATTGCAATCGGTGGGACGAAGCAGTCGTTCACGCCAAACGCGCGGCTGAACTGGCGCCCGAAGACGAGGCAGCCTGGCGCACCTGGTGCGTACTGGCATTGCGCCACAAAGATTATGAGGACGCGGTGACAGCAGCGCGCGGGGCTTTGAGTTTGAACCCCACCAATCTGCAGATCCGTTCCAATTTGGAAGAAGCCCTGCAGAACCTGCGGCAAAAGCCGGCGGCGGCCCCGCACTGACTTGCGCTTAACGAAATTTGGCGGACTTGCCGTTTTGCAGATGCCGCACGATGTAAGGTTCAAACTCCGCGTGAAAATGCGGCGGGATGCGCGCCTTGAACCGCGCCTCGGCCCCGGCATAATCGCGCTCGGTGACCTGGGCCACTTGATGCAGGCGGGCGATGACGGCCGAGTCGCCATGCGGCACGCGCAATTCGACAAATTCCCGGATGGGCCGCAGTTGCGTGCTCAGTTCCTCGATCAAGGCCGGAATGCCCTGGCCGGTGCTGGCTGAAACCGCCACGGCCTTGGGAAATTGTTCGAGGTATTTTTGCAGCAGGCCGTTGCCGCCAACCCGGTCGATTTTGTTGAAAACCATGATGGTCGGCTTGCCCCCCGCCCCGATTTCCTGAAGAACAGTATTGACAGCAGCGATCTGTTCGTCGGCCTGTGGATGGCTCACATCCACCACATGCAGGAGCAATTCGGCCTGGACCACTTCCTCCAGGGTCGCCTTGAACGCCTCCACCAAACCGTGCGGCAGTTTGCGGATGAAACCGACGGTGTCCGTCAAGAAGACGTTTTGGTTGGTCGGCAGATGCAGGCGGCGCGTGGCCGGGTCCAGGGTGGCAAAAAGTTTGTCCTCGGCCAGCACAGCCGCGCCGGTCAGGGCGTTGAGCAGAGTGGATTTGCCGGCGTTGGTGTAGCCCACGATCGAGGCCAGCGGCCAGAGGTTGCGCTGCCGTCCGCTGCGTTGCGTGGCGCGCTGCCGTCGCACGGCTTGAAGGTCTTCGGAAATTTTTTCGATCCGCTCTTGCACGCGGCGGCGGTCGGATTCCAGTTGCGATTCACCTTCGCCGCCGCGCATACCGATGCCGCCGGATTGGCGGGAAAGATGGCCCCAAAAACGCGTCAGGCGCGGGAGCAAGTGCTGCAACTGGGCCAGTTCCACCTGAAGTTTGCCTTCGCGCGATTGGGCGCGTTGTCCGAAGATGTCCAAAATCAGCGCGGTGCGGTCCAAAACCTTGCAGCCAAAAACCTTTTCCAGGTTCCGGCTTTGCGCGGGGGAAAGTTCATCGTCGAACACGACCGTGTCCACATCGTTGGCCACGCAGAACCGCGCAAATTCCGCTGCTTTGCCGGTGCCGATGAAAGTCCCGGCCACGGGTGACTCCAGCTTCTGAATGCCGTCGCCGATGACCGCGCCCCCGGCGGTGACGGCCAACTCGGCCAGTTCGTCGAGGGATTCGCGCGTGGCCCAATTCGACCCTGATTTGAGTTCCAAACCGATGAGGAAGACGCGTTCGGTCCTTTTGTTGAGCGAGATGAGTGCTTTCAATGTTTCAGTGCTTCCATCGACACGCTAGCATAGCATTTTTTATGCGCGAATGCCAGTGGTAAGCGTGAATTAAACAACCTTTTCCAGCATCATTCTCAATATTAATTGACATTTTTTCTAAAAACTTACGACACCCGCATTGAAGTAAGGCAATGCGGGTGTCGTAAGTTTTTATTTTATCCTTATTCCTCACATTGTCGATAAAAAACTGATGGAGGAATTTATTTTAGATGCATTTGTTCTGCAATCTGGCCGGCGACCGCGGCGGGCGGCTGACTTTCCAGAAAAATCCAGTCGAGCCTCATTTGCCGCCGGAACCAGGTCAGTTGGCGTTTGGCAAATTGGCGGGTGCGAATTTTTACCAGTTCAATGGTTTCAGCCAGAGGCCGTTCACCCCGGAGATGTTCGACGACCTGGCGATATCCCAGCGCTTGCAAGGCGGTGGGATTCTTGCCCAGGCCGCATTGCAACAGCGCTTCGGTTTCCGCGACCAACCCCTTGGCAAACATCTCATCAACGCGCCGGCGGATGCGCTCGCACAATTCACCGGCCGGCCGGGTCAGCCCGATAAAATGTCCGGGAACGGCGGGACGCCCGGCCTGCCAGTTCGCGCGTTGTTCAGAAAAAGGCCGGCCGGTGACGCGGATGACTTCCAGCGCACGAATGACGCGGCGCGGATTTTGCCGGTCCACTTTTTGGAATGTCACCGGGTCGCGCTGCTCCAATTCTGTCAACAATGTTTCCATGGGGGTCGATTGGAGTTCGGCGCGAATTTTTGGATCGGACGGCGGCGCGCCGCCCAGCCCTTCGAGAAAGGCCTTGAAATAGAAACCGGTCCCGCCGCAAAAAATCGGGACGCGCCCGCGCGACCGGATGCCGGCCATGGCCGCGCCGGCCAGGGAAACGAAGCGGGCGGCGTCGAAGGATTCGTCCAATGCGGCCACGTCAATGAGGTGATGAGCGACGCGCTTTTGCTCGTCGGGCGAAGGTTTGGCCGTGCCAATATCGAGGCCGCGATAAACTTGCATGGAATCCACCGCAATGATTTCGCCCTGGAGGCGTTCAGCCAGTTCCAGAGCGACGGCGGATTTGCCCGCTGCGGTGGGGCCGGCTAGAAACACGGGAAGCTGCTCAGGATTCAACTTTTCCATCACTACGCTTTGTGGGCCACGACCGCTTTGGCGACATCATGAATCCCGATCTTTTTTCGCGGAAGCTTCCAAAGCAGAATCACGCCCGCGGCGATGATGCCGATGCTGACCAATTGCGCGGGTGTGAGCGGGCCCAGATAATGGGCGGGCGTGTAATCGCCGCGAAAAATCTCCACGAAAGACCGGATGACGGCATAACAAATCAAATAAACGGCAAAAACCTGGCCGTCAAATTTTTTGCGCCGATAGAGCCACGCTAAAAAGCCGTACAATCCCAGGCTCAAAAGCGAATCATAAATTTGCGTGGGATGAACGTAGTGGGGGTAGGTTTCGTGGCCGTAGGGAAATTGAATGCCCCAAGGCATGGTGGTGGAACGCCCGTAGCAACAGCCGTTCATCAAGCAACCCCAACGACCGAAGAAATAACCCAGGGCGATGCTGGGCGCGAGAATATCGGCCAGACGCCACAAAGGAAGTTGTTTGCGCCAGGCGAACAAAATACAACCCAGGGATGCGCCGATAAGCCCGCCGTAAAAAACCAGGCCTCCATGTTGCACCATGAATATTTCCCTGATGGGACGGCCGGCAAACGACTCATTCCAATATGAAATGACATAAAGCGCGCGCGCCCCGATAATTGTGCCGACCAAAAGCCAGGGGCCGAGATCGAAGATGGTTTCCGGGTGGATATTATAGCGCAAAGCCCGGCGGCTGGCTGTCCACAAGCCCGCCATGAAGCCGGAAGCCACAAAAATCCCGTACCAAGTCACGGTAAAACCCCCAAACTGAAAAGCAATCGGATGCACTTTGGATAAATTACAGGAAAAGCGGCCAAAGAGCAAACCGGCGAAACGCCCAAACCTTACCGCGCTCGAGGCCGGAAAAGGACATCAACGACATTGCGGACGTATTGCTCGGCGGCGATGCCTTCACACGCCTCGACGGGAAAAACCACGACGGATCGGAAATGGGAAGCCAATTGCTCGAATAAATCCAGCCGGGCTTGCAAATCCAATTGGTCGCGGCGCAGCAATGCCTGCAAGGCTACGGCTGCTTCACGCGGTGAAACGCGCTGCCGCAGCCGCGCTTCCAAATGGGGATAATCGCGCAGGGAATTATATTTGCCGGCCATGAGTTGATCGACGTCCGGTTCGGGCCGTTTGAGATTTCGGACGACGATGGTGTTGGCGACAAGATCGCCCAGGCGTTGCGCGCGGGGGTTGAGCAGAGACACCAAGCCACCCACCATATAAAACGCCGGCAGGCAGTCAACAAATCGCAGGAGGTTGCGCAGGGCCACCTGATTGAACTGCAAGTGCAGCCCTTGCGCATCCATGACGCGCAATCTCAGCAACCGCTTGCCCACGGTCTGCCCGCGCCATAGCCATTCACAAGCCATCCCATAACCCACCTGCACCACAAAATAACCTACGATGGCCAAGGCACGGCCGAAGTCCAGACTGATGAGCTTGGCCAGGCCGAGGAACACGCCCACGAGAGTCATCAGTCCCATGATGCAGGCAATATCAATGAACCAAGCCAGGCAGCGCGTGACAGGGCAAGCCAGCGGCAGGGAAAACGCGATGCCTTCAGGCGTGCGAATGACCAGGGTGCTGACGCGGGAGGTGCTCATCGGGGTTGGCCGGCTTCCGTGGTTTCGAGCCCGGGAGAGGCGCCGGATTTTCCCAGCAATAGGGAAAGCAGCCCCAGTTCAACCAGGCCGAATATAATTTTAAAGGAATAGGGCAGGACCGGTTCATGGTATTGGGAAAGAAAACTTTCCACGAGGCCGGCCCATATCAACAAAACGGCCACGCCGAAAATCAAAGTGACCAAGTCATGCGATACCGCCCGCAAACGGGTTTTAAGCGAGGCGCGCGTGCCCCAGCCGATGAGCGCGCGGCCCAGGATCAATCCACCCTGGCTGGCGATCAATATGGCCGGAATTTCGAACGATCCATGCGGCAGAAGCCAGCCGGCCAGAAAGCGGGTTTGCCCTGCTAGAATGTAATCAACCGCAACAGCCCCAAGAATGACGCCGTTATAAAAGAGGAGGAGAATCGTGCCCACCGCCCAAGTGGCGCCGAGGGCCAGGGCAAAAACGGCGACCTGCGTATTGTGCGTCATGAGGAAGGCGGAGAAGCTGCCCCGTTCACCGGATAGGGAATCGTGTGTGGATTGTTCCTCGCGCGCCACGCGTTCAGCGGGACTGCCCTGCAAATGTTCGAAAGGCATGAGGATCGCTTTGGCATCCGGATCAAACGCAAGGGCCAATCCACCAAAAAGACAGCCTGCCAAGGTCACAGCCACCGCCAGCCAAAAGGCCCGGATGTGGCGGCGAAACGTTTGTGGAAATATGATGAAAAACCAGTGGAACAGGCGCAGCCCATGGGCCTTTTCCCGCGACTCATGAATTTCCCCGTAGGCCCGGGCGACAAGCGATTCCAAGTAGTGGCGCGTCTCCGGCTCGGAGGCGAATGTGACAATTTTCCCCAAGTCAGCCGAGGCGCGTTCGTAAAGGTAATGGAAGTGTTTGAGTTGGCCCAGATCCATGCGCCAATTCGGTTCATCCTCAAGCTTGCCCAGGATTTCTTCCAATTCCTCCCAAGCGGGCCGTTCGGTGGCAAGGAATTTTTGCAAGTCAATGATCACAACACCTGCCTTTGTTTGACACTCATATATTGCGTGATGAGCTGCGCGCCGAGGCGTTCATTCTCGACCAGGGAGAAACGGACTCCGTGGCGTTGCAGTTTTTTTTCCAATTCGCGCAGGTTGTTCCAGAGGATATGTCCGCCCAGGCGCTGGTAAAGATCGTCCACCTTCGCCGCCGGCGGGCCGGAAAACATCGGGACAACTTCCGGAGTCTGCATCATGTTGACCAGAATGACGTGCTGACGGCAGATCAAGTCCATGTCGCGCACGAAACTTTCGGCCAGCACGGGATCATCCAGTGACGTCAAGATGACCAACAGGGCGCGGCGGCGCAAACGCAAGCGGATAAAACCGGCCATTTCGTCGAAATCGGGCGTAACCTGGCGGGGTTGAAGGGCGTAAATGGCGTCGCGGCAAAGGTTGTAGTGGGCCTGGCCGCTTTTGGCGCGCACAAAATTTTCAATGCGGTCGCTAAAAGTGAGGAGGCCAAAAAGATCTCCCTGCTGCTCGGCCGCCAGGCCCAGGACAAGGCCGGCGGTGATGAAACGCTCGAGGATGGTGGAACCGCCCGGCGCCAGCCGCCCGCTCAAGCGCGAGGCGTCAATGACGACATAAACCTCCTGGGTTCTTTCAATTTGATAAATCTTCGTGACAGGATGGCCGCGTTTGGCGGTGGCCTTCCAATGGATGTCCTCGTAACCGTCGCCGACGATATACTCGCGCAAGTGCTCGAAATCGCGCGCCTTGCCAATCTGGCGCTGGGCGTGGACGCCGAAGACGCCGCGATTGAGAAAGATGGCGGCCGCGCTGTTGCGTTCGCGAAGTAAATTGGGATAGACGCGAACTTCACTCCCCACTGGCACAGCGGCCCGCACCGCCCAAAAGCCCAGGGGCGAAACGGTTTCGATGTGGCATTTGTCGAGGCGGTAATTGCCCCGGCGCAACGGCGTGCAAGGCCAGGCCAGCCGCGACCAAAGAGACTGCCCGGGCAACTGGACCCGCAGATCCTCCTGCGGCGCGGAAAATTCGCGGGGCAAGGCCAGGCCCAGGCGGAGATGCCTGGCCTTTTGCTGTTCGTTTTTGATTTGAATTTCGATGGCGCCATCGCGATCCTTGCTCAGCCGGACCACGACGGGCAACAAAACTTCAATCCCTTCCAGACCGCCCAGGCCCAACACCGCGTCCAGCGCGGCAATGGCCAGAAAAAGCCCCGCGCCGGCCAGGGCCATCGGGGCAAACGACTGCACCACACCGGCCAGCAGCGCTGCCGGCAGCACCACAATGGCGGCCCATGTCAATAATCTGGTGCAGGGAACAATCATTCTGTTCTTCGTTTTCTCAGCGTGGGACGGCGACTTGCTGGAGAATTTTTTGGATGACTTCACTGACCGTCACGCCTTCGATCTCGAATTCAGGGCGCAAAATCAACCGGTGCTCCAGCACAGGGGGGGACATGACTTTGATATCGTCGGGCGTGACGAAATCGCGGCTGGCGATGGCCGCTGCCGCGCGGCTGGCCAGAAGCAGGCTCTGGGTCGCGCGGGGCCCGGCGCCTACCAGGACACTCTCGTGCTGGCGCGAAGCGCGGACAATATCAACGATGTAGGCAAGAAGTTCCTCGCGCACGACAATCAGGTCCAATTGCGCACGCAAGGCTGTCAGCGCATCGGCCGTGAGCACCTGACGCACGCTGCCGGCGGCCAGGGCGGCTTCCGGGGAATCCTTGCCCAACATGCGTTTGGCCAGGGTCAGCTCCTCCTCGCGTTCGGGAACGTTCATGGTGATTTTGAGCATGAAACGGTCTTTCTGCGCCTCGGGCAGCGGATAAGTACCTTCGTATTCGATTGGGTTTTGCGTGGCGAAGACGGTGAAGTTGGGGGACAGAATGTGGGTCTCGCGGTCTATGCTAACCTGGCGTTCCTGCATGGCTTGCAAGAGGGCCGATTGTGTCTTGGCGGGGGCGCGGTTAATTTCGTCGGCCAGCAGAAAGCTGGTAAAAACAGGGCCTTTGATCAGGGTGAATTCATTGCGTTGCAGGCTGAAGACGTTGGTGCCGGTGATGTCGGCCGGCATCAGGTCCGGCGTGAACTGAATGCGGCCAAAGTCGCAGCCCAGCACATGGGCGAGGGTGCGGACAAGGAGCGTTTTGGCGACACCGGGAACGCCTTCGATCAGGGCGTGATGCCCGGTGAAAATGGGAATCAAGGCTTTGTCAATAACATCGCTCTGGCCGATGACGACTTTGGCGACTTCCCGGCGGGCGGCGGCAAGGGTTTCTTTGAGTTGGTCCAGGGTGGTATTCATAAGATTAGGGGCGGCTCATTTTCGTTCTGTTAAAATGCGTTGCATGGCTTGCCAGGCTTCGGCGGGCCGGCGCGAACCGGGCGGAAGGGCTTGTTCCGCCGCCATGATTTTTTCGACATCGGCCAGCCGGGCGGCGGCGCGGGGCTGGCGGGCACAGGCGGTCTTCCATTCGGCAAAGCAAACCGACAGGATGTCCACTGGCGGAACGCTGCGGCGCAGCAGGCTGGCGAAACCGGCGGTGGATTCCCTGCCCTGCACCAAGGCGGCCCGGCTTTCGCCCGGTTCATCCGGAAAAGGCGGGACAAGAGGCGCGCTGCTCTGCCAGACGAAAAGGCCCGCCACGAGAAGAAGCCCCAAAAGAACGCCCTGCAAATGATACCGGCGCAGAAGAACCGCCACGCCGGGATGTTCCTCCACGCCCAGGTGAGTTTCATCGAAAAGAATTTCCCGGCGACTGCCGATAAGCCAGGCCAGCAAGCCAGGATGCCGCTCCTTCCGCAGAGCTTCGTTGCTCACGAAATAGGAGTCGGTCGAAAGAACGAGCGATCCCGGCCCAAAGGAACGTTCGATGATGACCGGATGCTTCCTGCGCTGGTAAAGAACCCGCCAACTGGCGTCCAAGTCCGTAAAATAGACGCTGCTATGCCAGGAAATCGACGCCGGCAATCCGTTCGTCGTAGGGGCGGACTCCGCCAATTCCGCCCGGCTGGCGGCAACATCGGGGATAAACAGGCTGTCGTCCTTCAATCGCAGATCGTACTTGTCAAGCAATGAAACCATGGTGATGGCGTCTCGGGCGGCGTTGGTCCCCTTGTCCGGCGGAAGCTTCTTTTCGTCCGGCGGTTTCGTATCCTGATGCTTCGCCCTTTCCTCCAACCCGACGGGCGGCAAGGAAATGACAATACGGCCGCCGCTGAACAGAAAGGCTTGCATGGCCTTGAAATCTTCCCCGGGCACTCCGCCCAGGTCCCATCTGTCCACTCCAAGGAGCAGGAGAACGCGCTGCCGCCCGCCGCCCAGTTTGGTCGAAGGCTGGAAAAAGCGGCCCACCGACAGGCCCGGGATATTTTGCAGGCCTTCATAAAGGACCTTGGCGCCCAGCGGATCGGCGCGGAGGGAGGAATAGGGCGGATAAATATCGCCGGCATCGAAGCGCAGTTGAAAAAGCCGGATGACGCCCAGGCCAAAACCGGCCAGCAACAAAACCAGCAGCGCCGGCAAAATGAAACGTGATTTCAACATGCCCGGATTTGTTCGAGGTTGGTTTGAAACTGTTGCAGGGCCTCCTGGGTCACTTCGTGCAACCCGTACCAGGCGCGGTCAAAGGCGGCCACGTTCTGGCTGAAAGCGGTTTGCACGGCGGGCAGGGCCCGGGCGCGGCGGCGCAATTCCGCTTCATATTCCCGATTGGACTTGAAAACGGCGATGGCAATCATTTCGCGCGCGGCCAGGTTCGCCAGGCCGGCCAGGTAAAACGCGCGCAAGGCCAGGCGCAAATTGCCCTGGGCCATCATCTCGCGCGCCATTTGCAGCCAGCCTTCTTCCGGCAATTGATCGGCGGCGATGTTTTCGTCGTTCAAATCCGGCGCGGCCGCAATTGCAAAGGCGGCGACCGCAAGAGGACGGCGGCGCCGCCGCCACAGCCGGATGAGCAAGACCGCCAGAAGGCCCGCGATGATCACGATCAATATCAAAAGCAAAATTTGCAGGGCCGAGGCCCAGCCGGACACCCCGCTGAACGGATCGGACACGTTTATACTGGAGTCGGGCCACAGTTTGCGCGCCAGGTCCCAAAGCCACTTCAACAATTTGCCGATTGAGTCAATACAATATTTTGCCGCGTCCCTCAGCACATGCACCACCGCCCCAATGGCGCGCGCAAACCATGTTTCCTGCTGGGAATCCACTTCCTTTTCTTTTTCACGCGGCATGCGCCAGGCGAACTCGGGCTTCTGCAGGACTTCGTCAATGGATCGGTCGAGTTGCGCGGTCGAAACAGCCGCCGCCGAAGGACGCGTTTTGGCGGGTGAATCGGCCACCGCCGGGCCGGCCAGGAAGAAAAAGGCCAACACGGCCAGCAGGACCGCGGACAGGGCCGGCGCGCGAACGCCGGCCAGTTCCAATTTCAGATCATCGCCCGTTTGCAGCGCCTGGCCGTAGAAACAGCGCAGGGCAAAAACCGCCTTGATCAAGGGATCGACAAAAACATAGGTCAGCGCAAACGAACAGGCCAGATAGGTGGTGTTGAATACGCTGTGAATGCCGGCGTGGGTGAAGGCGGTGTCAACACCAAACAAGGTTTTGAGCAGGTAGGGAAGCCAGGCCATGGTGGTCACCACATTTAGCCAGACAAAGAAAACGAAAACGGACAGCAAACCCAACACGAGATGATTTTGGCCCGAACGAGTGGTCGCCTGCCGGGCGGCGACGTTGCAGGCGTCGCGCAATCCGCCCGCTTCCGTGCCGAGGGCGGTCAGGTTTTGGTAGAAGGCAAAAGCCCACGCAAAAGGAAGCATTATTAACAGGGCCGCCGGCAGGACAAAGAGGCCGGAAGGTTGCAGCGCACTCTGTTTCAGCACCAGCTCACCCGCCCGCCGGACCGTCCACGGAGTTTGGGCCTGGCCGGTTCTTTGCGCACGAAGTCCGGCGGCAAAAACGGCCTGCCAGCATTTCATCCATACAAAAAGCAGGGCCATCGCCACCGCGCTGTGACTGATATGTTCCCGGGCAAATGCGCCGCGGCTCATGTCTGCCCAAAAATAAAGAAAAGCCAAAACAAACGGCAGCGTGCCCAGCGCATAGACGCCGTGCAGGCTCGCTGGCGCGCCGCGCAACAAATGCACGGCCTCTTCCAGCAAATCAATGGCGGAATCGCCGGCCGTGGAGGATTTCTTTTTCATTCGTGCCAGCTCCCGATGGATTGCCAGAGTGTGCCGTCGTGAAACGGCGTGGGAATCAAGAGCAGGATTTGTCCAAGCCAATAAAAGAACAGCGCCGCCGTGAAAAAGCCGGCCAGACTCAACCCGGCGCGGGCCAGGTCGCGGAAAGGCCTCCGGTCCGGGCCGTCCGCCCGGGAAATTTTGCGCAAACACGCGGCGCAAAGGATGCGGTCGTCATGTTCGGTGACGCACTCGCGGCAAAAGAAGTGGCGGCATTGGGGACATTGCGCGACCGCCTCGCGCGCGGCATGATTCAGACAATGTTGGCGGGCCAGGGACAGCATGGGTCAGATCGCATTCGCGGCCGGTCCCTGGGGTTGACGCCGGAGAAGATCTTCCAGCCGCACCCTGAGTTCGATGGCGGATATTTCGCCCTGCGCCTGCAAAAGCTGCGGGCGAAGCTTCTCCATTCCCTTGCGCGCCGTTCGCAACCGGTTCCAGGAAGGCAATTGTTCCGTTTGCACGGCGGTTTTAATGTGGGTCACACAGGTCGGACCGCGCCACAAGTTGACCAGGGTAATAAGGCCAAAACAACCGGCAATGATCCACAACGTCACCCGGCCGGGCAGATTCGTCACCAGCAGCGCCCAAAGGGCAAAAAGAAGGGTGAATGAGCCCGTGACATAATTCCACGCGGCGGCTTTATTGGTCTTGCGAATGGTCACCGCCTGAATGTCACGATAGTAGAATCGTTTGTAGGTTTCGGTGTAACCCGACCGGTCCGTCAACAATAAATGATCCCGGCCCAGCCAAAGCCGGCAATAGGTCCGGGTAAAGGCGACAATCCGGCCTTCCGAACGCAGGCCGCGCCCCGGCAATGGCTGGTATTCTTTGGGCGCCTTGCTCATCGGTGTTTGTGGGTGACGAGGTATGAAATGAACAGCACCCAGGCGGCGATTTGCAAAACCGCCAGGACACCGGCCACGACAAAGCTCAGGTTCGATTTGCCAGTGATGCTGCAAGGCGCCTTGCGATAACGCAGGACCAGGTAGAGGGCGACGGGCGCTCCGATAAACGATGTCCAGAACAGAAGCATCGGAAAGACGGCCACCGCAACCACCAACCGGTCCCAGAGCATGCGGGTATTTTCGAGATCCTTGAATTTTGCCTTTTTCTGGCCGGACTCCAGGCAAACCGGGCAAACGTGCCTGCCGTTCAATTCCAAATCGCACAGGGCACACAGAAAACGTCCGCATCCTTCGCAGACGATGGTGGCTTTTTTGGCGGGATGATAGAAACAACTGGATTCACCCTCGACCAGAACCGACTCGGGAAAGACCGCGACGGGCGCAATCAGTATGGCGGGAAAAACCTCGATGGACAGCAACGCCCGGCAAGAGGGGCAAGGATTCAATTCGCCGGTATTGAAGAAGTTGGGCAAAAGCAGCGTCTGGCATTTGCTGCATTTGACCAGACTCGACTCGATGGCCGTGGTCATTTGCGGATGACGCGCGTGCTGCAGATGCGATCATGCAAAGCCCGCCTTTCATCGTCCCACAATACCATAAGATAGCCGATGCAAAGAGTGAAGCATCCGCTGATGTATTCCGCTGCGAAAAAGCGTCCCAAGGCCTTGGCGTAGCTGACCTTGGAGCCATCCGGGTTGACGATGCGAATTTTCGCCGCCATTTTCCCGAGGGTCGCGCCATATTTGCCGACGAAGAATGTGGAATAGGATACCCCCAGCAACATGCCAATCAATTGACTTATAATCGGCCGGGCAACACCTGGTTGAGGGTGAATGCCCACAATCGCGAAGATAACAGCATAAACAAATACGCCCACGATGATTCCGTCCAGGAACTTGGCCGCAAAACGAATGCCGAACCCCGCACAATTCAGCGTTCCAGTGACGGCCACGCCTTCCTTTAGTTTTTGCAGGAAGACAGGCTTGCAGGCCGCGCAGATGAATACATTGCCGTGGCGGATGACCTGGTCGGGCGGGAAAGCTCTGCCACACTCGGCGCACGCCACCTGACCGGCGGCGGCCAGCGGCGGTGGGGACGTTCCGGCGGACGCGGCTTTCACCTGACCATAAAGCTGCCACTCTGCCATGCCTTCGCGCCAGACATAGGTTTCATCGCCGATTTTTCCGGAGCGGACCAGCGCTTCGAAATCGGCCTCGGCAACGGGCCCTCTCTGCTCATTTCCTTCCAGATAATTCCATGTCATAAGCCAGGTGGATTGTTTTATTTCTGCTGGGAGCCAAGCCTGTTAGCTGATAAGTGAAATGTAAAGCCTCTTTTCGGGCAAATTCCCCAGCCATCCTGCCTCATTTAAGGTCGAGCGAAAGGCTTGTCAGATGGTCTAAATCAGACAACCATGTTGTTGCTCAAATGAATTTTAGGACGCGATTGTATAAACCGGCACTGTTGGGGCTGGCGGTCATTCTGTTTTGTGTCGTGGCGCAAATGCAGGCACGACTCAATGTGGACCGCAAGGACATGGGGTTGACCCGGGTGGACCCGCTGACCAATGCCCCGCCCATGCTGGCCTTTACGACCGTGGCGCTGGGCAGCTTCCGCGGGTTGATCGCCAATGCCCTGTGGCTGCGCCTGGAGGACTTGCAGTTGGATGATAAGTATTTCGAAATGGTGCAACTGGCCGATTGGATCACCAAACTCCAGCCGCACATGGTGGCGGTCTGGCAATTCCAGGCCTGGAACATGGCCTACAACATCTCGGTCAAATTCAAAAATCACGAAGACCGCTGGCATTGGGTCGAGCGCGGCGTTGAATTGTTGCGCGATGAAGGTCTGGTGTATAATCCCCACGAAACGAAGCTCTATCGCGATCTTTCCTGGCTGTATCAACATAAAATCGGCGCCAACCTCGATGACGCGCACATGCTTTACAAACTGCGTCTGGCCCAGCAAATGCAGGACGTCCTCGGGGGCCGGCCGAATTTCCAGGAATTGCTCAACCCGACCACGCCGGAATGGAAGGAGCGGGTGCGCAAGTTGCGGGAGATTTATAAAATGGACCCGAAAATTGTCCAGCAGGTTGACGAGGAATATGGGCCGTTTGACTGGCGTTTGCCGGATGCCTACGCGGTTTATTGGGCGGAATTGGGCCGCATTTACGCCCGCCCGGAGGACCAGGAGACATTGCGCCGTTCCATCTATCAAAGCATGCAGGAAATGGGCATTCGCGGCGGAGCGCTTTCCGACACGATAACGAACGTGACTGCGGATAATTTTCTGCTCCGGCCCAATCTGGCCCAGATCCCGGTCATCAGCGCTTCTTACGAAAAAATGATCGGCGAGGAAACCAATAATCCGCACGGCCTGCAACAAAACATGCAGACGGCCCACAAAAATTTTCTCAAGCAGGCTATTTATTTGCTCTACGAGGATGCCCACGAAAAAGAGGCGCAGCATTGGTTCAATTATTTAACCAACCTTTACACCAACGCCTTCGTTGGCAAGGAAGCCCACATCAACCTGGAGGATTTCGCGATAAGCCAGGTCGCCACCGATAACGGCGAAACGGACCAGAATAAAGTCGAAGCCAGCATCCTGGCCATGTTCGATCAGGAATTCATTTGTTTGATAATGGACAACGACGACCAAGCCGAGAATTACAAGAATATGGCGAACAAAATCTGGAACCATTATTACCTGAAAACACAGGGTGGCTCCCAAGCGCGGCTGAAATTGAAGTCAATCCCGGAATTGCAACAGTTTGTTTTAAGCAAGGCCCTGGATCCGAAAACCGGATTCTCACCGCGCGCTCGCGCCATCCTGCGCACGAAACTTGGTTTGCCAGCCGAAGCGTCCTTGCCCGCAGTCGCGCCCGCCCCGGCCGCCACCCCGGGCACTTAGCCGGTTCGGAACGAAATTTTGGTGATTAAATCGCGCCCGAAACTGTTTTGCAGCCGTTCGAGGATTTCCCGACGGCGATACCGGACAATTTCATCCAGCCACGGACTGCTGTCCACCGTGACGAACAGTGTGCCTTTGCGCAGGCCGGTGGGCCGGGCATGGGCCACGATATTGGGGTCAATTTGATGATTCCACACTTTGAGAATTTCCGTTTCCGCCTGCCGGCTGTCGATGCGCAAACCGGCCAGGACGCGCGGCATGACTTCGGCGGAAGCCCGCGCGGAGGGTTGCCGTGCTTTCTCTGCGGATCTCCAATCCCAGCGCCGCCATTGGGCCAGCGCCTGTTCCCGGGCGCTTGGCGGCGGCGCAGAAGGCCGGAAATTGCGGTATGGAAACGACAGGTTCACGGTGCCACCGTAGCAACATGAACTTGGTTCGTCAATTGCTTGTTGTGCTGGGCGTGATTGGATTGGTTCTGCTCGGCGTGGCTGGTTGGACTTGGTCACACCAGGCACTCAAGCCGTCCGCACCTAGTAGTCATGTGGCGGTGGCCTCCGCGACGTGCCGCGAATGTCATCCGGCGGAATATGAAGCATGGCGTTCTTCCCACCACGCGCTGGCCGAACGCCCGATGGATGCCAAAATGGATCGCGCGGCCTTTGACCCGACCCATGTTTTCAAAGCCGGATCAAAAACGAATGAGGCAAGATTTCACAACAGCGAATTTCAAATCGTCACGCTCGGATTCAAAACCAACCTCGAGGCTTATCCGGTCGAACGCGTCATTGGCGTCGAGCCGGTGCGGCAGTTTCTCACCACGACGACCAACGGGCGCTGGCAGGTGCAGGAGGATTCTTACGACCCGAAATCGGACCAGTGGTTCGACGTGTTCGGCGCGGACGACCGCCAGCCGGGCGAATGGGGCCATTGGACGGGACGCGGCATGAACTGGAATTCAACCTGCGCCGAATGCCACAACACCCGCCTGCAAAAAAATTACGACGACGCCACCGATTCCTACCACACCACCATGGACGAAATGGCCATCGGCTGCGCCGCCTGCCACGCCTCGCTTCAGGAACATGCCGCGTGGCAGCAGGCCCATCCTGGCGGCAGGGAAAAGGACCCGACGGTGTCGCGGGCCGCTCCGGCAAAAATTCTTGACACATGCGGGTCATGTCATTCACGCCGGGAAGATATGACCGGCAATTTTGGACCTGGCCATGCTTTTTTTGACGAGTATCAAATGCAAATCCTGGACGAAACGGATGCCTGGTTTGCCGATGGGCAGGCCCATGGTGAAGACTATGAATTCGCGTCCTTCCTCGGCAGCAAAATGAGCCGGCGCGGCGTCCTTTGTATTGACTGCCACAATCCGCATTCGGCCAAGACCATTTTGCCGGGCAACGATCTTTGCATGCGCTGCCACAACGGCAGTTTCAGCAATGCACCGATCATCCAGCCGCCCGCACATTCGCATCATGGCCTGGCCAGCGCGGGCAACCAGTGCATCGCCTGTCATATGCCGGTGACGGTTTACATGCAGCGCCATGCGCGGCACGACCACGGCTTCACCATTCCCGACCCGCTGTTGACGAAGGAACTGGGCATTCCCAACGCCTGCAACCGGTGTCACACCGACAAAAGCGCGGATTGGGCGGCGGTTTCCACCGAAAAATGGTACGGCCAAAAAATGGAGCGCCTGACGCGCGAGCGAACGCGCTGGATGGCCGCCGCGCAAAAGGGCGAAGACAGCGCGAAGACCAAGTTAATCGAAATGCTCTCGCCAGAACGCGAAAGCTTCTATTGGCGGGCGGCGGCGGCGGGATTGTTGTGGCGCTGGCCGGATGACGCCGCCGTGAAAGCCGCGCTGTTGGCATCGCTCAAGGACAATCATCCCCTCGTGCGGGAAAAAGCAGTCAATTCGCTTGAACCCGCGATAACCTCCGGCGATGACGAAGTTACAGCAGCCCTGCACCCAATGTTGAACGACACCTCACGAAACGTGCGTGTGGCGGCGGCGTGGGTGTTGCGTGATGGCCTGGACCTGCAAAGCACCGCCGGACGCGACCTGCAAACCATGCTGGATTTCAACGCCGACCAGCCGATTGGCCGCTACCGCAAAGCGAAGTTCGCCCTGGCGCGGCACGACCCAAACGGGGCCTTGGCCGATTTACGCAAGGCGGCGGCATGGGACCCTTATTCACCGCCGTTTCGTTTTGAAATGGCGGATGTGCTGACCCAATTGGGGCGGACCAACGAGGGGATTCAGGAATTGCAGGAATTGTGCCGTCTCCAACCGCAGTCAGTCGAAGCCCAATTCAAACTCGGCCTGGCCCTGGCCGACGCGCAGCAGATCGAGCCCGCCGTCGCCGCTTTCAAACAAGCCACCAAACTCGACCCTGAAAATACTTTGGCCTGGTACAATCTCGGCCTGGCCTCAATCGCTATCGGTGAAGTCGAAGAATCACTGGCTGCGCTAGACCGGGCCGCCGCTCTGGCGCCGAAGGAGCCGCAGATCCCGTACGAGCGGGCCAGGACTTTGTCGCGGGCGGGTCGTTACACCGAAGCGCGCGCCGCCGCCAAGCAAGCCCTCAAGCTGCAACCGGATTTCAAACCCGCACAGAACCTCCTCGACGCCCTGCCCCCTCCAGAGTAAAAGCAATGGATTCTCATTGCCCGCCGCAGGGCTTTCCGGTTATTAAAACGGCATTCGGCATGACTACCGGCATCCGCATCAAAGACCTTCCAAAAAATGAGCGGCCACGCGAACGCTTGGCTGAATTGGGCGCGGAGGCCCTCCGCACTCCCGAATTGATCGCCATCCTTTTGCGCACCGGCATGAAAGGCCGCTCCGCCATCCAAATCGCCGAGGAATTGATCCACAAATTCAAATCGCTCGACGGTCTTTACTGCGCTTCCCTCAAGGAATTGCGATCCATCAAGGGCGTGGGTGGCGACAAGGCCATCGCTTTGAAAGCCGCCTTTACGCTGGCCGGCCGCATGGCCCGGGAATTGAAAGGCGAATCGCCCTTGCTCGACAGCCCGGAGCGCATCGCCGACTACTTGCGTGAGGACAACCGAGGCTATGAAGTGGAACAATTTCAAGCCGTTCTTCTGAACACGCGCCGCAAACTCATTCGCGTGGCCCTGATCTCCAAGGGCCTTCTTGATACGCTCCTGGTCCATCCCCGCGAAGTTTTCAAGCACGCCATTACCGCCAATGCCTCCGCCCTCGTCCTCGTCCACAATCATCCCAGCGGCGATCCGACCCCTTCCGAGGCGGACATCCGGACGACCCGCGATCTTATCCGCGCCGGGCAACTTTTGAAAATCGAGGTGCTCGATCACGTCATCCTTGGCCGGCGCACCGCCGAAAACGGCCGGGATTACGCCTCCCTGCGTGAATTGGGTTTTTTCAACACTTGAGCAGAAATGATTCATCCCACCGCCATCATTGATCCCAAGGCGCAACTGGACCCGAGCGTCGAAGTCGGGCCTTACGCCGTAATTGACGCCAACGTGTCCCTGGGCCCGGGTTGCCGCGTCGGGCCGCATGTTTATCTCACCGGCCATACGCGCATCGGTTCCAACAACCGCTTTTACGCCGGGTGCGTGGTGGGCGAGGCCCCGCAAGACGTCAAATATAACGATGAGCCGACCGAACTGCGCATGGGCGACAACAACCTGGTGCGCGAAGGCGCCACAGTGCATCGTTCGGCCAAGGTCGGCGAGGCCACCATCATCGGCTCAAACAACTTTTTGATGGTGAATTCCCACATCGGGCACAACGTTATTTTGGGGAACCACGTCATTTTGGCCAATGGCGCTTTGCTGGCCGGGCATGTGGAAGTCGGCGACCGCGTTTTTATCTCGGGCAACTGCCTGGTCCATCAATTCGTCCGTGTCGGCACCCTGGCCATCATGCAAGGCGGTTCGGCCATCAGCCGGGATTTGCCGCCTTACACCGTCGCCCGCTGGGGCAATGGCATGTGCGGACTGAACGCCATCGGCTTGCGCCGCGCCGGGTTGAGCGCGGCCGAACGGCTGGAATTGAAAACGCTTTATCACAAACTTTTTCGCACCGAGGAAAACCTGTCGGCCGCCGTGGACCAGGCCCGCCAAGAGTTCACCGGCGCTCCAGCCAGGGTTTTGCTGGATTTTGTCGCATCCGCCAAGCGCGGCGTCTGCCGCGACGTCAGCATGATGACCCGCGGCGCGGGAAAAATTGATGAAGGGAACATTGACTAACTCCATCCGCCCGGTGCAAATTCGAGGACTGAAAATTTAAACTTTCCAATATATGCCGCCAAAAGCCGAAAAAGCCGCCGTCGAAGCCAAATCCGCCGACCCAAAAATAAACGCCACCCGCCAGCGCGACCTGGACGCGGCCATCTCAACCATCACCAAAGCCTACGGCGACGGCAGCATTATGCGCCTGGGCGATGCCCGTTCGAAAACCGGCATCGAGTTCATTCCCACCGGCGCATTGTCCGTGGATCTGGCCCTGGGTGTCGGCGGTGTGCCGCGCGGCCGGGTGGTCGAGATATTCGGCCCGGAATCCTCCGGCAAAACCACCCTCATGCTCCACGTCATCGCCAACGCCCAAAAAACCGGCGGTCTGGCGGCTTTTATCGACGCTGAACACGCCCTGGACCCCGCCTACGCCAAAAAACTGGGAGTCAATCTGGACGAATTGCTCGTGTCCCAGCCGGACAGCGGCGAGGAAGCCCTGACCATTTGCGAGACCCTGGCCCGCTCCAACGCCCTGGATGTCATTGTTATTGACTCCGTGGCCGCCCTTGTGCCCAAGGCCGAATTGGAGGGCGAAATGGGCATGGCCACCATGGGCATGCAGGCGCGCCTGATGAGCCAGGCCCTGCGCAAGCTCACCGCCATCCTGGCCAAGTCCAAGACCACCTGCATTTTCACCAATCAATTGCGCGAAAAAGTGGGCGTCATGTTCGGCAACCCCGAAACCACCCCGGGCGGCAAGGCCCTCAAGTTTTACGCCAGCATCCGCATCGACATCCGCCGCCGCGACACGCTCAAGGACGCCGCCGGCGTGGCGGTGGGCAACGCGGTCAAGGTCAAGATCGTCAAGAATAAAGTAGCGCCGCCCTTTGCCGAGGCCGAGTTTGAAATCATTTACAACCACGGCATCAACAAGGAAGGCAGCATCATTGAAGTTGGCATCACCCATGGGGTGGTGGATAAAAAGGGCGCGTGGCTTCAGTTCGAGGGCGAACTGATCGGCCAGGGCAAGGACGCCGCCCGCCAGGCCTTGGCCGACAAGCCGGAACTGGCCAGGAAGATCGTCGCCGCCATCATGGCCAAGCGCAACGGAACGCCGGTGGCCGCTGCCGCCTAAACCCAAATTGGTGGGGCGAGACTCCGTCGAGCCCTGACTTTTTGAGGGTTCGACGGAGTCTCACCCCACCGGGAATTACTCCACCAGACGGCGCAAGGTCCCGGCCAGCACGGCCACGCCGTCGGCTATCTGCTGCGGCGAGGAGTATTCGTCCGGACGATGACTGACCCCGCCGCGACACGGTATAAATATCATGGTTGCCGGGCAAATCCGGGCCATGAAGAGCGTGTCGTGATAGGCCCGGCTGATCATTTTTGTGAATGATAGTCCCAGTTCCTCGCAAACGCCGGACACTGATTGCACGAGGGCGCCGTCACAAATTGCCGGCGCATCCACGTTGACCCGTTCCAGTTGCAGCCCGATACCGCGGCGATGGCAGATTTCCACGGCGGCAGCCTCGATTTTTTTCAAGGCGGCGTCGCGCGAGGCAAGCTGGGTATCGCGCAAATCTATTTCCAGGGTGGCATGGCAGGGCACGCTGTTGACTGCGCCCGGTTCAATGCGGAAGACACCCGTCGTGGCCACGGTGTCGGGGCTGCCGCTGGCCAGCGCGGCCTTTTCCACTTCGAGCGCAATTTCCGCCCCGGCCAGCAACGCGTCGCGCCGCCCGGGCATCAGGACGGCACCAGCATGGCCACCCACGCCTGTGAGTTGGAGGCGCAACGACGATGGCGCGGCAATTTTCTCGACAATGCCAATGGCCAGGTTGCGTTGCTCCAGGATCGGGCCCTGCTCAATGTGCAATTCAACAAAACTAGCGTAGGTGTTTTCCGCCAGCCGCGCTGCCGCCGGATCGCCTCCGGGCAAATGGGCTCGCTTGCGCCAGAATTCCAAATCATGACCGTCCCTGTCGCGCAGCCCGGCGATTTTGTCCTTGGACAACGTCCCCGCCAGGATGCGGCTGCCCAGACAACCGAGGCCAAAACGCGTTGGCTCCTCTGCCGTAAAAACAATACATTCGATGGAACGCTGCGGAACGAAGCCGGTTTTTTGCAGGGCGCGAACAGCTTCGATGGCCCCGAGCACGCCAACGACGCCGTCGTATTTGCCGGCGTTGGGAATGGCATCGATGTGGGACCCGGTGGCCAGCGCGGGAGCGGATTTATCCCGCCCTTCCCAGCGCGCGAAAATGTTCCCGACCGCGTCTTCGCGAACCGCCAGGCCCGCTTGACGAAAAAGGTTCTTCACAAAGTCCCGGCCCCTGAGGTCGGCCTCGGAAAAGAGCACGCGGGTGACAACGGGAGCCGGTTGCTCGGAGATAAGGGACAATTCGTCAATTTCCTTTTGCAGCCGGGCGCCGTCGATGGGAAGCTTCATGACTGTTATCCAAGCACGGGGCGGTTGACGTCTTTGTAATAAATGTAACTGGCCGAAGTCGGGCCCATGGCAACGAACCATTGCGGGCAATAGGGGGCCATCCAAATGACGTCCCCGGCCTGCACCGGATGCCAGTCCGCATTCAAACGGTAGATCCCCTGCCCTTTGAGCATCAACAAACCGTGCTCCATGATGTGCGTTTCCACCAGCGGCAAAGTCGCGCCCGATTTATAAGTGAAAATATTGACCCCCATGTCGAAAGCCGGGTCCGTCGGCAAAAGCACTTGCAGGAGGGCATCTTTATTGCCCAAAAACGGTTTGCCGGCGACCGACTTTTCGTGGCCGACAATAACGTCTGGAGTTTCATAACCGGCCAGGGCCTGGTATTTTTTCTCAAAAACCAGCAAACGCGCGCCAACGCTGGGCTGGTTGAAAAGAAAATCTGTATCCGGCGGAAGGTAAGCAAAACCGCCTGCAACCAGCCCTCTTTTTTTCCCGTGCAAATGGACGGCGCACCGGCCTTCGATCAGATAAGCAAGATATTCGTTGTCCCCGGTATTGCCCCGGCCCTCGCCATTTTTCTCGAAGGTGATTTGCCACTGGCTAAACTGCGCGCCCATGGCCGGCGAAATATGCACGACTGGAACACAATTGCGCCAGCCCGGCAGCCAGCTTGGCACGAAACCGGCGGGCGTGCGCAGGGCATAACGGTCTTTGACCACGTCGCGCGAATGTCCGTACAATTCATTCATGCCAGAGGATTAGCAGAAGCGGGCCGTTTTGTCGTGTCAAATAAGAGAGCAGTTTGCCGCGCCATAGCCTTGGCGGCGGCGGGAGGCCAGTTTGGCGCGGAAGGGGCTGAATTCCACCCATAATTCTACTCTACAGGAAACTAAAATATGCGATTATGCGGAACCACTTTACTTTATGTAAAAGTTCAATGATTGTCGCGCGTTTCATTCTTAAAGTAGCATATAAGGCTTCCACTTATTGCCACTAAACACAAAGCGAGGGTAGGACAAATTACAAACGCCATCCACTTAAACGCTCTAACCAAGGCGGGGACACCTCCTCGCGAGTTCTGTTGTGCAATTAGCGCTAAGGTTCTATCACAATATAAGTAAATCCAAAGGCTACACAAGATGACAAGAATTCCCCCGAAAATTGCGATAATGGCCGAAATTTTTAGCTGATGGCGCGTTGGGACAATTTTCATCGTTGGTTGCTATATTTCTTTTTCACTGCAGTTTGTCAGTCTCCTCGGGATGATTCAAATTCTTTGTGCGTTGGCCGTCGCCTCGCATATGAAGCACCCCAAATCTTAAGCCTAACACGAAAGCGGATATGAACAGAACAATCGCTATTGGGAAACCGTTTTCTATTAATAGCAGTGGGCCTCCTGACCAGTCCCAAAGCGAACGAAACCGTGATTAACTACTATTCGATAAATGTGTCCTGTGGTCTTGTCCGGAACACTTGGAAGGTTTGTAGAGTGCAAAAAATGTATCGCAGCAAGGACGAGACTCCACATTATCGATATGCCGAAAAGTAGGCCGATTAGGATCTTACGGAGCATCGCTATTAGAAGGTTGCTGAGTTTGGAAAGGATTGCCTTCTGGCCACAATGGGTAAATTCCGGTGCCAGAAATTCCGGTTGAAACACCTCCCCCCAATCCAACGCCTACAGTTAGTCCTCCGCCAACCACAGGCCCGTCTAGACTGTTTCCCCAGAATCCGTCCGCAGAACCCCCGCCGCCATAAAAACCACCTGCGCTGGCGTAACCGAATGGTCCAGATAGATCATTGTTGCATTTAGCATTTGACACTTGCTGACCCCTTTACTTTACGTAATTCATCAGGTTAATCCAGCAATTTGAATTTTTAGGATTCGATCGCCCTCTGGCAACGCGCCTGAAATGAAATAACAGGCTTGCCCTGCGGAACCGCGCAGAAAGGCGACCGGCAAACATGGTCCGCCGACTGTTTTCCAGTTTTTTGTCGGTCGAAAAAGGACAACTGCGCCATCAAGATCATCGCGCAAAACATTCGTCGCTTTGAGGCCAGCTATACTTTCCTTTTCCAAAGAGGGATAAAAAAGCAGTAAAGAAACACCAACGAAACTTCCTTCAATGGTATCTTCGACGGCCAACCATTCACAACAGGGTCCTATATTCGAATATTCGACGCCAAATATTTGAACAATCCGCTTGCGCCAGATCTCCTCGGAGAGATCAATATTTGCGACGTAAGGTGTAACGATGTCACCTTGCCTAATAAGAAGCACATCCGTTGATAATGATTTCATGGGTTAGGTGGAGTGTTCGGCCCTCCGCCGGTTGAGGTCTTGCCTCGCACAAACTTTGCTCGATCTGAGTTATATTTTCCCTGGCCCGGCCTTCCCTTAAAGCAATCAGCTGCTGCTTGATACATGTCTGCGATCTGGTTCCTCAAATCGGAGGTCAAGCCTGAAATGTTGTTTAAGTCGGCTTGCGATCCTCCTGATTGGAAAACTTGGTTTACCTGGTTTAACACGTCATTATGATTATCCCTCAAGTTTCTAGCCGCATTCCTAAACTTATCGCAAGGATTGTCCGGTGGCTTTGGGCAAGACCCAACGGTGGCTGCAGCCAAAGCCGCAGCTCTAGCGGCAGCTGCTGCTGCCGCCTTCATGGCGGCTTCCTCCTCCTGAGTCATTAACGCTTCGGAGATTCCCGGGGTCAACGCTCCGTCAATTTGTAAACCTACATTGTCAACGTATACAATAGGGCTGTTATCTGCAAAGATATAAAGATTGCCTCCGCCTTTCTCCTCAATTGGATCTCTATTTAACCACCTTTGCAAATTGGGGTCGAAGTAGCGATATAGGTAGTATACCAATCCCGAATTCAGATGCGTTTCTTTGCTCGAAAAGCGGTAAAGGTTGGCATCAGCCAGCAAGCCGGATTTTGCCAGAACGTTCCCAAATGCGTCATACAGGTAATTGGCAACACTGGCTTGAGACGCATTGATGAGCATTGTGATGTTGCCGTTCCCGTCCGCGTGATAAAAACATCCACCTCCGCCAGAGGCTACGGCGGACAGGGGGGTCCATCGCGCGAGCAAGCCGCCAATGCCTCCTGCGCCTTCAAGGCTGCCGCTTAAATCTTTGCCTCGTGTATAGGTGGTCGTCGGCAGGTTATTGGTGTCCCGTTCCTGGACGACCAAATTGCCGTCATAAACATAACGAACTTCGTTCGTTAATGACCAATTGCCAATAGCCGATGACCAAGTGTATTCCTGGCGTATCCGCCGCCGCAGTTTGCCATCATAGGAAAACTTCGACTGCCATTGGTTGGTCTCCCACACCTGAATCAACTGGTTCTCGTCGTCGTAGGCGAAACAGCGCAGGCCGTCGTTGGTCAGGTTTCCATTGGCATCGTATTGGAAGGCGATGTTCGTTGATAAACTGACCGTAACGGTGTTGGTGGCGGTCTGGCCATTGGTGTCCGAGGCGATGGCGGTGTAGGTCGTCGTCAGCGGCATGTTCGTGGCGGCGAAAGTGGCATCGCCGTAGAATGATGCGTTGGTGCCGTTGACGGTCACGTTGTTGGCTAATGCTGTCGTCGAGCCCACGACGGTCAATTTGCCGCCGTTTGTAGCCGTTGTCAATTCGTTGTCGGAGTTGACGGCAAAGTTTTGGACCAACGTGTTGTTCGTGCGATACGCAAGGTTTCCGGCCGGGTCAAAACCGTAATGAAGCTGTTCGTTCAAACGGTTGGTGCTTCCCTCCGACGCCACATCCGCGATGACCTGTCCAATCGGGTCATACGTGTAGTTGGCGACGTTCTCCCCGCCGCGTACCACCGATGTCCGCTGATTGCCCACGTTGTTCGTGTAAACGCTTGAATCCAAGACGGTGCCGCTGCTGTTGTAAAGGGACGTACCCAACATCCGCGCATTATTGTCGAACGAGTTGGTGACAAACGCGCCAGGTGGCAGCGCGATATTTGCGACCAAGGACGAAGAGGAAGTTGTCCCCGCCAAGCCGAGATTGTAGCTGTAGGCAAACGCACCAGCAGAAGAGGTGATGGCTTGCAGGCGGTTGGCCGCGTCGTAAACATAACTCTGAATCCAATCCGGGGCATTTGGCTGTTGCAAATCAAGGCCCGTCCTCAACCGGTCGTTAGGGGGACACTTTAATGTAATGACGTTTCACAGATTCTGCTGCCAAGGTCTTCTCAACAACCTCATCGGCTGTATATGCGGTACTACGATCTAACTTATGTAATAGAGTAAACGCCTCTTGTGCAAAATAATTAGCTTCGTTGTTACGCGCAATTTCCTTAAAAAGCGAAGAAAGCCTTGAATTAAGAAGAATCTTGGAGGCCAATTCTTCTTTTGAAGCCAATTCGTTTGTTTGACTCTCTTTCAAGAATGCAATAAGGTTTGTTCCTTCCCAAATTGCGACCGTCGGCTCCATTCCTTTATAGGCCGTCTGAAATCTCTTAAATAAATAAGCCTGTTCCGCCCTTTCAAGCGTTTGCAACACCTGTTCATGTACCCTGGACTCGCTATATACACCGACGAGCCATCCGGTTATACTAGTTAATGCCATAGTAAAAAGTATAATAATTGACAAACGAATGTGTTTCATTCAATGATTTTTGATAATGTCCTTCCAAGGAAAATCAACGGGTGGAGTATAACTGACACCGTTTGCACACTGCACTATCGCAGCTGCCGCTGCCGTTGCACATGAATCTACGGCTTGCTTGCGAAGTTCCAGCCAATTTATATAAACCCAAACGCTACTGTCAGCCGGCGGCTCTTTTGGAATAGAGTCTTGGCATTGTTTCGACCACTTGTTCACGGCGTGCTCACAACAGAGGAGACTCCACCAGCCCTGTCCGTAAATATCAATTTTATCCTGTGTATCGTTCATTACGAAGTCATAGAGATTGATTCCACCCTTTTCTCCAATAGGATCCCTATTTAGCCACCTCTGCAAATTGGGGTCATAGTACCGATACAGGTAATAAACCAATCCCGAATTCACATGCACTTCCTTGCTGGAAAAGCGATAGAGGTTCACTTCGGCCAGGAGGCCTGATTTTGCCAGAACGTTCCCAAATGCGTCATACAGGTAATTGGCAACACTGGCTTGAGACGCATTGATGAGCATTGTGATGTTGCCGTTCCCGTCCGCGTGATAAAAACATCCACCTCCGCCAGAGGCTACGGCGGACAGGGGGGTCCATCGCGCGAGCAAGCCGCCAATGCCTCCTGCGCCTTCAAGGCTGCCGCTTAAATCTTTGCCTCGTGTATAGGTGGTCGTCGGCAGGTTATTGGTGTCCCGTTCCTGGACGACCAAATTGCCGTCATAAACATAACGAACTTCGTTCGTTAATGACCAATTGCCAATAGCCGATGACCAAGTGTATTCCTGGCGTATCCGCCGCCGCAGTTTGCCATCATAGGAAAACTTCGACTGCCATTGGTTGGTCTCCCACACCTGAATCAACTGGTTCTCGTCGTCGTAGGCGAAACAGCGCAGGCCGTCGTTGGTCAGGTTTCCATTGGCATCGTATTGGAAGGCGATGTTCGTTGATAAACTGACCGTAACGGTGTTGGTGGCGGTCTGGCCATTGGTGTCCGAGGCGATGGCGGTGTAGGTCGTCGTCAGCGGCATGTTCGTGGCGGCGAAAGTGGCATCGCCGTAGAATGATGCGTTGGTGCCGTTGACGGTCACGTTGTTGGCTAATGCTGTCGTCGAGCCCACGACGGTCAATTTGCCGCCGTTTGTAGCCGTTGTCAATTCGTTGTCGGAGTTGACGGCAAAGTTTTGGACCAACGTGTTGTTCGTGCGATACGCAAGGTTTCCGGCCGGGTCAAAACCGTAATGAAGCTGTTCGTTCAAACGGTTGGTGCTTCCCTCCGACGCCACATCCGCGATGACCTGTCCAATCGGGTCATACGTGTAGTTGGCGACGTTCTCCCCGCCGCGTACCACCGATGTCCGCTGATTGCCCACGTTGTTCGTGTAAACGCTTGAATCCAAGACGGTGCCGCTGCTGTTGTAAAGGGACGTACCCAACATCCGCGCATTATTGTCGAACGAGTTGGTGACAAACGCGCCAGGTGGCAGCGCGATATTTGCGACCAAGGACGAAGAGGAAGTTGTCCCCGCCAAGCCGAGATTGTAGCTGTAGGCAAACGCACCAGCAGAAGAGGTGATGGCTTGCAGGCGGTTGGCCGCGTCGTAAACATAACTCTGAATCCAATCCGGGGCATTTGGCTGTTGCAAATC